>Ga0209728_1001980_pt1 | contig 11142 bp, 32 predicted proteins | sample RifGroD1_FD_183997 | JGI IMG/M metagenome (GOLD analysis project Ga0209728, IMG submission 183997) | Groundwater microbial communities from Rifle, Colorado, USA - Groundwater D1 (SPAdes) (version 2) | ecosystem: Environmental > Aquatic > Deep subsurface > Groundwater | place: Rifle, Colorado... | reverse complement strand
GGTAAGGAATAGCAATGATTTTTCGTTAATAGGAGCTGGATATAGGAAATGTTTTAATTATTGGTATACTGTGTTTTAAGAGAATAATCAAAATAAAATGTATGATTTATTCTATGTTAAGGAGGTAATAATTATGAAACGTACATTAGGTAATTTATTAGATAATATAACTAAAATACTTTATGAACATAATTCAGAAATAATGTTATTAAATGACAATATTCCAGAAGATGAATATGATGTAGAAGCCTTAAATATCACATTAAAGATTTTTGAATGTGACAATGTTACAGAAGTAAAAAATATCGTTACTAATACATTTGTTGAATATTTTGGTGAATGTGCCGTAACAAGAGAACAGGATTATACTAATACTGCAAAAGAAATTTGGGATTTATGGGAAGATTATGTTAATTATAATATGAGTAAATAAAAATAAAGGAAGTGAAATTAAACATGTTATCTGATATTAAACATGCCATAGAAATGAGTGTAATTAAATTTTGTGAAGATTCATGTCCTTATAGATTAGCATTTGCATCTTATGATGATGGATATGAATTACCTTGTACCGTGGATAAATGTTTTGTAGAGGAATATGTTGAGTATTTGTTAAGGTAAATTAAATTTTAAAATAGAAGAAAGAAGGAAATTAAATGCCAATTACTGAAAATGGATTCGAATATACGATGCCTGAAGAATGGTTAAACAAAATAGATTTAGAATTCTTAACTGCGTTTAGAGATGAGTTATTTAAAATGAAATACATATCCCTAGATGGTTGTTATTATGATACTTTAGTCCATACTGAAAGCACAGCAGGACATCATGTGGCCTTTAAACTTGCTTGTGTTAAGTCTTATAAATTAGATTTGTATCAATATAGTAAAACTTTGCCTTGGTATGAACATGATATATTCGATGGAAAATTGAGTCAGTTATTGATAGAAAATAAATTAATAATGGATGGTTGTTTTGAAGATATTATTGGTAAAAAATTAGGCATTGATTCTAATGATATAGAGTTATGTTTAAAATGTGGTAAATACTTCTTTAAAAAAGATATGATTGCAGATATAGATACAGAGGATTTTTACTATTGTATTCATTGTGAAGGATCTTTTGATAGTCATCAATATTATTTAGAAGGATTGAATTTAGAGGTATAAATTATCCAATAATAGTCAATGTTGAAAGGAGATAAATAATGACAAAACAAGATAAAATAGATTTTATTAAAGAATGGTATGCATTTAGAGATAATATGTGCAAAAAATATAATAATATTTGTACAGAATGCCCTTTATATGAATCTAGTGATGGATGGGCTGATGAAAATGGAGAATATGAATATGTTCATAACTGTAAATATGATTTTGAACAAGGTTTTGCAGAAGAAATAATTGAATTGATGGAAAATAAATAAATGACAAAATTGATTTAGTATAAAGGGAGGAAATAATATGACAGAGCAAGTTGAGTTTATTTCTATGGATTTTCATCCAAGCTATGATCCAAGGGTTAGTTTAAGACTAGAAAATGGAAGCCCAATGTTATATGAATGCAATAATTGTAAATATCATGCACCTAGAGAACAATTAAGAAATTTCTGTCCTGAGTGCGGAGGAAAGATTTCAAGAATTGTAAATAAAGAATATGAAAGAAGTTTAAGAGCAGATGCGGAATTTGGATATTGTTATACAAGATTGAGATGGTAATTGATTTATAGCATCAAATCCAGAACTTATGGGATAATTATAAAACAATAAATAAATTTATACAGTCTATTGATTTTCTGATTAGTAGACTGTATAATAGTATCAAGGAGTAAATCAGAGGAGGATAAATATGAAAAGAAGTGATATGATTAAAAAGGTGTCTAATATTTCAGGTGATGATTATGAAAGCATTGATATCATACTAAGCATTATGGAAAAAGAAGGTATGCTACCACCAAGAAATCCGCACATCACTTTTGCACAGCAAGCAGAACATAAAACATTGCATATTTGGGAAGAAGAATAAATTTCTAAATATTTTTTTAAAAGGAGAGATTTGCATAATGAAAGGAATGGGATTTTATAAATATCGTGATGAATTGATATTATTGCAAGACAATAAAAAGTGGCAAATCACAAATTATTACGATGTAGAATTTAATACCTTGAATGAAGCAAAGAATCATATTGATAAATATGTTGGAGGATGGTCTGGTAGGTGTATGCCTCAAAGATGGTTAAAGGACGAGAAGTTAAAAGAGTATTATGAGGGAAGAAAATATTTTTAGAGGAGGAAAAATCAAGATGGCATATAGGAGCAAAGAATCATTATTAAAGTCTGGTTATCAATCAATGGATACAGATGATGAGGATTTAGAGTTTGATGACGAAACATTAACATTGTTTGTTAAAATTGTTTCGGAGGATGAAGTTTATATTATGTATTATTATGTTAAGGATGATAAAGTTATATGGCAATATCCTAAAAAAGTATATTTAGAAGACATCCTACTTTATAATAGAATGTGGGATTTCTTAAAATCTAAACCCCTTAAATGAATCGATTTATTGGTAGGAGGAAGATAATGATTGGATATGAAATACAATGTAAATATCCATATAGTTATGATAATTTAGGTAAACAATTAGATAAAGCATATAAGGCCATACAACTTACTGAACCTCATGAAACAGAAGAAATTTTAGATAACTATTGGATGATTTGTAATGAAGTTTGGGATGAAGAAAGAAATGAAGAGAACTTTGGTAAATTTAAAGCGAAATATTATGTTAAAGTGATGGATATTAGGTATTTTGATGTTTTTGCAACTGATATAAATTATGATAGTCGAGAGGATTTAAAAAAGTTAGATATAAAACTAATAGCTCGTGGAAATCAATATATAGGAAAAGTTAATTTATATAAATATATTGGTGCTTATTATCCAGAATATTTTTAAAGGAGGATTAAAAACAAATGTGTGAATTTTGTGACGCTCTCAAAGATAAAAATAAACAAATTACTTGGCAACTTAGAAGTACATATGCAGATAATAATATCTGCGAGTTTGTAAATGATACTAATTGTAGTCTATGTAATGGTTGCCAAATGGGGTTTGCTTTAAAAGGATTTAACTATGAAGGAAATACTTATGTTGGTGTGGAATATAAACAAGTGTTAAAATCTACAGAAGGAGAAGAAGTTATTATTTGGCCTTTTAGTGAAAGTATACAATTTAATTTCTGTCCCGTTTGTGGAGATCAATTATCAAAGAAGTTAAAACATTGGAGAGAATATTTTCATCATCAAATATCAGTAGATGATAGAAAGTAAAATATTGATCAATAAATGCCAAAATAAAATTATCCAAAAATAATATCTACCTATTGATTTTAAAACATTAAATGGATATAATTAGTTAACAAATTAAAATCTAGGAGGAATTATCATGTCTGAACACAATGGATTTAAATTAGCAAAAATCATGAAAGATCAAAGGGATAAATTAAATCTTACTCAAGAAAAGTTATCTGAACTCACAACTATATCCCTATCTAAAATCATTCAATATGAAAATGGTGACAATGCTGATATGCTATTCTGTGAAATTAGCATTCTCGGTAATTTATTTGGTGTTACAATTACTTATTTAATTACTGGCGAAGAAAGTAAATTTGATGATAGTGATTTAGCTAAGATGTTAAGTAAACCTTCAAGACCTTGCCTTTGTGGTAATAATAATTTAGTTGTTGATGTTGATGAGGAAGGATTTCATTTTATATTTTGTCCAGAATGTAAGAAGCAAGAATTAAGAGGGAAAGGAATAGAAGAAGCAATAAAGGTGTGGAATAAAGGGAAATGAATGAGGGTGGTAGGTTTATATGTTTTATCACATTAGTTGGTTAGAATGTGCCATTGTGAAGCTTAGAGAGGATAATATTAAGACTAGTTCTGTGAATGGCGATATGACTATTGAGGAATTTATTCGAGAGCTTTATGGTGATGAGTTGGATAAGGTTATTAAATGTTAGTAAGGAGAATAATTAATATGAATTTAGAGCAAGCAATTTCAATAGCGTCATTGGCTCATGCAGGGCAATCAGACAAAGGTGGAGAGCCATATATTTTACATCCACTTAGGGTTATGATGAAACTTAAAGATGAGAAACAAAGAATTGTAGCTGTATTACATGATGTAATTGAAGACACCGATATAACTCATCAAGATTTGTTAAATCAAGGACTTGATAGTGAATTAGCAAATGTTATTTTAATTTTGACAAGACGTAAAGATGAAAATTATGATGAATATATAAATCGTATATGTTATGACGAACTTGCAATGAGAGTAAAATTAGCAGACTTAAATGACAATATGGATATGTCTAGGATTGATATTTTAACAGAAAAAGATTATCAACGTTTGGCTAAATATCGTGTAGTTAGAAAAATATTGGAAAATATTTTGTTTGGATAGTTCCGAGGAAACAAAAGATTTACGGGAAATGGGGGTTTGAAAGATGACACATACCCAATGGGAAATGATGCTTAATATATACCAATACCAAATAAGAGGTAATAGAGCATCTAAGAATCAATGCAATAAGAATATTCTTAACTCTTTGATAAGCAGAAGATGGGTTAAAGAATTTGAAGATGGCACGATTGAAGTTACACAATTAGGATTAGAAAAATCTGAAGAAGAAATCACAGCTTTATATAGTTGATCACACGAAAGTAGAGTTTTAACCCCAATTTAGAAAGGAAGTTTTATTAATGGCGGATTGGATTCGTAAAGATGATGTTAAATTTAATGATTTATATAAAAAGATGCCAGATATTTATAATCAGTATTTACTTATATTAGGTGTTAATAATGACAAAAACATTTTTCTAGATAGATATGAGATAAACATACAGGATCATGAATTCCAAAAAGAATTATTAAAATTAAAAGAAGGCAATAAAGACAGATGTTATTTTGCTTTTGGAATGCAGGATATCGACTTTTATAAAAGTAAGGAAGGGAAATTTGGTATTACCCATAGTCCATATAGCGGATTGAATGTACAATTGATTTTAGTAGATGGTGAGTTTGAAAGAATATTAGAATGTTTTGGACAAGTTTAATATCCCATAAGTTAGATATTAGAAGGGAGTTTAAAATTTTGAATAGGGAAGAATATACACAAAGACAATGGAATGAATATCATAAAATAAATATAAATAATATCGTTGAAAGAATATGTACTCAATGTGGTGAATGGAAAGAAGAAACAGAAAATTTTTATATGCAAAACAAATCAAAACCGGAAATGGGGTTTGGTTCATGGTGTAAAACTTGCACAATCAAAAAGAACAATGAACGTAATTATGAAAATTATGATCGAATGATAGCCTCTCAGATAAAATATAATAAGAAACCTGAAAGAAAATTAGCAATGAGAGAAAGGTCAGAACAACAAAGAAAGGATGGTAAACAAGCTATTTGGCAAAGAAACAATCCAGAAAAGATAAAATTTTATAGTACCTTACATAGATATCATGATATTACATCATCAGAAGAAAGAGATTTGCTTAAAGTATTTGATTACAAATGTGCCTATTGTGGATTGACTGAAGAAGAACATAAAGAAAAGTTTAATCAAAAATTACATAATGACCACGTTGACAATAAAGGATATAATGATCTACGTAATGATGTCCCTGCTTGTGGGAGTTGCCATTATAGAAAGTGGGCATTCCCAATGGAAGATTGGTATAGAGAGCAAGAATATTTTACAGAAGAAAGATTAGCATTTATTATTTGGTGGACATCAGAAGGATATAAAGACTACATAGAGGATAAACCCCCATATAAGATTAAAAGAAAACAAAACGAGGATAAAAAGACATTCCATTATGAATTATGAATTATGGACTGTGGATGAGATGAGAAATATGGTAGAATGCATAGATGTTAAAGATAAAAAAGTAGACTTAAACACAAAATTAATATATAATTAATCTATTAAGTTTAGACTAAATTATTAAATCAAAAAGGAGACTCAAAAATGAAAACTAATCCACACATCAAAGAAGATCCAGAAACATTTATTGCAAATAATATGGATTTAGCTCATAAAATTGCATGGAAATTTATTCCTAAATTATATAATCAAGGGTTAGAAAAAGACGATGTCATAAGTATAGCAACCATAGGATTAATAAAAGCATATGAAAAATTTAATCCTGTTAAATTTAAAGGCAAAAATGGTAATGATATTAAATTTAGTACATATGCTGTTCCATTGATCATTAGTGAAATTCATAATAATATCCGCGATCATTATGATTTAATATCTATTCCGAGGCCAATGAAAGAAACTAGTGTAAAAATCAGAAAAGCAGGATATGTAAGAGAAGATAATCCAATAGAAATATCTGAGAAATTAAATATTCCTTTAAAATTAGTTAAATCAGGAATGGAAATATTAGACGCAGGATGGCTTGATAGTTTGGATAGAAGCGTTAGTTATAAAGAGTCAAAAGGAAGTGCTTTAGGAACATTGATTGTAGGTACTACGAGTAATGATTTGGATAATGAAATAATTATTAATGATTTTCTGAGTTTATTATCAGATCAAATGTTGGAAGTTTATGAGTATAGATTTTTACATGGTTTGAGTCAAAGGGAGGTTAGTGAAGTAATTGGATGTGGTCAAGTTAGCGTAAGTAGAATTGAGAAGAAGATATTTGAGTTAGCAAGAGATTATTGTGGAGATATAGCGTGTTAGAAAGGATTGTGAGATAAGATGAACATTGATTATTCAAAGTTTACATTAAAATGTGGTGGTAATGGTTACAATGATTGTGGACAAAATGAAATACGAAGATGTTGTGTGTCCTGTGATAAATATAAGGACTGTAATTTAAAGGGATGGACTTGTCATCCTTTAAAAGATTTATTTAATAATAACCCACAAGAATGCCCTGCTTTATATTTGAAGATAGAAAGATAATTAGAAAAGGAGACATTTAATTATATTTATCTGGAATTTAATACTAGAAAAACCAAGTAATTGCATGTATAATGTAACATAAGAGGTGTAAGTCATGCAAGATATTATCAATACTATTAAAATATCCAATAATCCTAATGAAGTAAAACAAATTCTAAAATCATTAAAAATTAAAGACGTTATTAAGGTTGCAAAATGTTTAGGTATTTTTATTAGAGGCAATGAGAACAAAACTGAGATAATTAATAATATTATTTTAGGGATTATGAAAGGATAATTATTATGAATGAAAAAGAATTTATGAAAGAGTTTGGAGAATTTAAAGATATATTTAATATTGTTCCTGACTGTTTTGCAGATTGGTATATATGTTTTAATAAAAATACCTGTGATGTTCAAGAAAAATGTAAAATTAGGAGTGATTATTATGTTAGTAGAAATTATTCACACAAATGAAACTGGACAATGGCAATGGGCAGTACAATTTGCCGGAACAGATATGTGGTTAAATGCTTTTGAGACTAATGAATTAGCTGTAGAATATTGTGAAATTAACGGTTATATAATTAAGGAAAATGATTAAAGTTTAAAGGAGAGAATTATTATGCATGTAAAAGTTCTTCTCACAAATGAATTTGGTCAATGGTTATGGGTAGTGCAGGATCTTGAAACAAAAGAATCATTGAAAGAATTTTATACTTATCCAGAGGCAGAAAAATATTGTAATGACAATGGATATGAGATTAAACTTTTTGGTAAGAATACTGAATGTAAAAATAAAATTTATTAAAGTGGTTGACTTATTGATTGATGATATGGTAGAATAGGGTAAGAAGAAATTTGAGAGGTGGAGCAAAGATGAGTTATGGAAGAATTCAGTCTCTATCAGAGATAGAATTACATCAAGCATTTGATGAGATTGTAAAATACAACAATGGAGGATTTCTTGCAGAAGATGCACTTGTGAGACAAATTAGGAATGAATTTGCTAAAGAAATGGGTAGTGAATCTTTAGATATGGGATGTATTCATGCTTGTAATGAAATTACATTTGAGATCGCTAAAAGACATTATGATCCAAAAGGTAAAGAATATCGTGTATATTATAAAGACCATGCAAATACAACGTGGCCTGAGTGGTTTGATTTTGCTGGATCTACAATAGAGGAAGCAGAAGAAGTTAAGGCAAGAATTGAAGAAGTTGAAACTGTTTATGATGTAGAGATTAGATGCGTCTAGTCTCATCTCTATATAATTGAGAGGTGGAATTATTAATGGATTCTAATGAAAAATATTATGAGTTTCTTGATAATCTCAGGGAAAGTGGAGTTACCAACATGTTTGGAGCAATACCTTATTTAGTGGAAGCATTTTCTGATTTACCAGAAGTTGAAGCAAGGGAAATATTGAGAAGTTGGATGAGAACATTTTCAGAGAGGCATCCAGTGTGATAATTTTGAAAGATAAACAATAAAGGATGTGATAATAAAGCCAATGAAAACTTATATGACACTTTTTATTCCAGAGTTAGAAATTATGAAAACAATTAGTAAAGACATTATTAAAATTGACTTAGATAATCCATTTAAAGTATATGAGAAATCAGACAATTATTATAAAGTCGATCCATATTTATATTCTAATAATGGGCATATTATTGATGCAATAAGTGAAAAACAATTGAAAAATCTAAATATTTACGAAAGCAAAGTTATTGCTGATGGTGGATATTTATCTGATATATTAGAATCAGAATTTAATATTCTATATCATCAGTTAAATAATATAGGAATTGTAGTAACTTATACAGGCGATTGTGATAATTATGAAGGTAAAAAAATTGCAGTTAGTAAAATGATTGCTTATGCAAATGAATTAAAAGCAATTTGTGAAAATAGAATTTAAATTGAAAGGTGGAGCACATATGAAATTTTGGATTAGTAAATATGCTCTAACTCAAGGGATTTATGAAGTTGAAGCAGAGAAAACAACAAATCATCTTGGTGAAGTAGAAACAATGATTATGCATAAAGTAGATGGAATGTTAGTTATGTATCATGGTAAAGAATGGCATGGAACTAAAGAGGAAGCGATACGGAAAGCAGAAGAAATGAGATTAAAAAAGATAGAGTCTCTTAAAAAGTCAATTATCAAATTAGAAAAACTAAAATTTTAAATATTGTAATTCTAAAAATGGCTTGCGGGTAATGGTTATAGGATTTGCAATATCCCAAGAAAGACGTATTTTATTTTAAGAGAAGGACTATGTAATATGAGTAAGAAATGTAAAAAGTGTAATAACAAAACAAAAGAAGGAAGATGTACTCTAACTGAATTATATGAAAATGATTGTAAGGATCATGGATATAATTCATATGATCATTCAACAAAAGATTTGTGTGTTTATCGAAGTCCTAATGGGTTTGATATGGAAAGTGGGAAATTTTCTTATTCTTGTAGTAGTCCTGAACTTCCAGTATCATTTTGTATTAGTGGTGAATGCAGATTTATTAAAATTAAATAATCATTAGAGAGATGAATTTACTTGAAGTTTATGGAGGTAAGAAACATGAAAGACAAATTATTAAACACTTTTTCAACAGAAAGTAATGGAGAAATTATTAGAGTTAATATACTGGAAACAGACAAGGGTATCGTCTTTGATATCGTTGGAAAGTCAATGGACGTATTTATCAATGGAGAAGAATTTTACAGTAAATTTGATAAAGAAGAGTATAAATACATTCCATCTCATTTGAGAAGTTTTGTAGAAGAAAACTTATGCTCTTGCGGAGATGGATTAAGGAAAGAAGGATCAGAAGTTAAATGTGACCTAGATTTAGAAGGAAGAGAATACTTTTTAACTATTCCAACTAAACGCGCAAAGAAAAACAATCTTACATTAAATGATTGGCTTATTGATTATGAAATGTTAGCTGATGATGGTAAGATAGCAGACAAAGGGAAAGAAAAGTTGAAATATGATGAATTTTTAAGTAGTGTGAAAACTTATGGCTATGAAATGCAATTAGGTAGTGGTGGTAATGATTATGATAATTGGTTTATTTTATCTGTTCCTATCAATTATTTTGATTTAGAAAAAGTTAAGAAATGTTTGAAATTATGGCAAGATTATAATCAGTATTTGATTAATACTTATTTGGATGGGAGGTATTGATAAAATGGCTAAAAAGAAATATCCTGTAGAAGAAACTAGTTGTGTTGATTATTGTATTTGTCCTTATTGTGGTAGTAAATTTGATGGGCAAGTTGCTATGAACAATAATCTAGATGAGCGTATTATTGAATGTCCAATATGTGAAAAGGAAATGGAAGTTTTCCCTTCAGTAAAATACACATGTACAGCTATACCTGAGTAACATGAAACGTGAAATTCATGGGAATTAGGAGGTTCTTATGGTTAAGATTATGATAGAGGTTGAAATTCCAGATTATGAAGTCAAATATTGTGACGATGTGTTTGATGGGAAACAGTGTAAGTTTTTAAAAAGTTATGATTATGGGTTTAAACATTATTGTATTATCTCAGGCAAAGATATTTCTAAAACTAAAGATAATGGAAACAAAATATGTAGACCTTATGGGTGTAGATGTTTAGCTAAAGACGATGAAAATTAAGTTTGAAAGGATTTGAGAATTATGAATTTAATAGGTGTGTCTTTGAGATTAACTGATAAGGAACTTAAAATTGAGGTGGCAAGATTACCTATCATTAAAGAAACAGATAAAGTTTTAAAACTCAACAATAATAGCGAGTTAGTTTTTGATTGCTTTGTTAACATACCAAAAGACAAAATAGGAGTCGTTCAAAAGGGTAGATTTAGTGATAGTGTTGGTGGTTTCGAAAGAAGGTTGTGGGATACAGATGATTCTCCTGAAAATGAACAAAAAATGATTGAACATTTAAAGATTTGTGTTAGAAATGAAATGGAAAGACGGAGACATACTTTTGATGAAATGTTAGATAATTTAAATAAGGGATAAATTTATTCATTTAATTGATTTTAGAAAGGAAAGATAAAAATGAGCGTAAGAACAACGTATGATGAAAAGAGAGATGAACTAAAAGACTTATTAATGGAGTGCTTAACATTAGCAAGAGAAATGTTGGATGAAAATA
>Ga0209728_1001977_pt1 | contig 11157 bp, 15 predicted proteins | sample RifGroD1_FD_183997 | JGI IMG/M metagenome (GOLD analysis project Ga0209728, IMG submission 183997) | Groundwater microbial communities from Rifle, Colorado, USA - Groundwater D1 (SPAdes) (version 2) | ecosystem: Environmental > Aquatic > Deep subsurface > Groundwater | place: Rifle, Colorado... | reverse complement strand
ATGCTATAAACAAATTCATTTTTGGACATTTGTATCCATGGTCAGAGACAAATAATTATCATAGATTGTGGAACTGGACAGATATTGCTAATGAATTATTGTAATAAAAGGAGCGATAAGATTGGATAATACAAAAATTGATATTGAAGATGTGTTAGAATTTTCTGTAGATAGTCCAGAATTTCTTCAATGTTGTAATGAATTAATAAACCCATTCAAAATAATAAGTAAAACATCATTACTTGATATCTTTATCGAAATCAACAAAGATTATTGTGAAGAAAATGATTTATGTGAAATTTGCAGAAGTGAGTTAAAAGCAATAAAAGAATCTAGGGGTGAGCATTTTGGATTTTCTTCTAGTGAAAGTATTTTAGTTTGCCCTCGATGCGGATAGAATTTCTTTTAGTGTGACCTGTGGATAACTTTTCAAAAATACCATTATTAATAGTAAGATATACATTTTGTTATAGTATCTTTTGTGGGTCTAAATTTTAGACTGGTCGGGTCTAAAAACTAGACGGGTCTAGAATTTAGACAGGTATTTTCTGTGGATAAATAGCATTAAACCAGTATAGAATTTAGACAGGTTGACATTTACTTTTCTCTTTCTTCCATCATCATTTTATACAATTTATCTGCCCCTATCATCCCTTCTTTAAACATTTGTTCAATCTCCTCAGTCTCCTCGCTGCACAAAAAATACATCTTTTTAATATTACCATTTACTCCAGAGGATGCAATCCAAATATAACCGTTTTCTTCTAACCAGTTCATACCGTTTATACAACTTTGACGAGATAATCCGGTAAGCTTGATCAACTGAGAAATACTTATCCAATCACCTGTCTTTGCAAATCCCCATGTTTTACGTATCATCAATAAATAGCACTTCAAAGCTGAAAAATTGCTTATTCTAGGTATCAATTCATCAAACACAATATTAGGGACTTCCATATAATTTCTTTTTGGTTTTGGTAATCTGAACACATTCTTCACTTCTTTCTAGCATTTTGAGAATAGCAATGCTAGAAGAGGTAGACAAATTTCTAAAAACGTGATAAAATAAACTCAATAGAAATTTCATCTAAGTCTTCTGGGTCTCCTATAAGATGTCAAGTTTGCCGACATAGCCATCTTATAGGAGATTTTGCTTTGCATTTCTTTCTTTATAATAAAAAAGTTAGTAGCATGTATCTCTACACAACCACTAACTTTGACATCATTTTCCTAATTATTTGCTAAATATAAACTTGATTTTTGTTTTATATTTAGATATAATCATTTTAGAAGTCTAAGCAATGTTGTTGGGAACTTTGCTAGATTAAAGTCATCAGTCTTGCAAGGGCTGGTGACTTTTCAATTTTTTATTAAGATTTTATAAATAGATATATTCGACACATCGACACATTTCTCCTTTATATTATACATTAATTTTATCCACATAGGTACAATTTTTAAAAATATTTATCCACATGTTAATAAGTATTGGGGTCGTAGTAAAAATTGAAAATTTAAACGAAAAAATTAGCCCATCCAGTCATACAAAAAGTATGCTTCTGGATGGGCCTTTATTGTTTTTCAATAGAAAATTATTCGTTTTCTTTAAGAGCTATATCATCACTCATAAAGCGATCAATCATAAATCTTACAAATTCAGATTCATTGCTAAACTTTTTACTCATTTCTTGCACAAAAGTCTTCTGAGATTGGGTTACATTTGCCACTAAACGTTTATTATACTTCTCACCCTTGCTAGGTATCTGATAAATTAACTTAGTAGACTGTTGCATAGTATCTATAATACTATGATTAGAAGTGTTATTCATAGTATCTTGAATAATATTTTGTTCAGTTGGGAGTGTAGGATCTAAACTAGATTCTAGTGTACTATTGATGTCACTATATATATCACTACTCTGTAATCTACTTAGTATAATACTTTCTGCAATATCTAGATTAGAACTCAAAATAGTATCTTTAGTAGTTACCTCTTTTGACTCAATAAGAGGGATATTAGGGACAAATTCCTGTTTATCACTACCTTGGACAGTATTTTGTAAAGGTTCATCAGTAGTTTTATTTTTATTACTTAGTGGATTATTAAGAGTTGTATCTTGTGACGTAATCAGTGTCGCATCTTGTTGCGTAGTTAGTATACTACTTATGTCACTAGTTTCTACACTATCTTCATTATTATCTTGCTTAGTGCCATCTTCAATAATCTTATTGCTATCTTTGCCAGTATTAATTTCACTACCTAAAGAAGCAATTTGTCCACTATCCTTTCTTTTGCCAAATCCAACAGTAGGCACAAGTTTTTTTACGCTCATACACCGAAAACCTCCTTACAGAATTCCAAGTAATCTTTTACAGCATCATTGGTAGGAGAATAAATTATAGGTGGTTGACCAATAAATTGAGCTTCGCCAATTCTCACTGATCGTCTGATTGCCGTTTCAAAAACTCGAATATCATGTTGCTCACAAAACTTCTGAATTTCTTGTGATACATTTGTTGCTAGATTTGTTCGGGCTGTAAAGATAGTCATTAAAACTCCATAAATTTTTAACTCAGGATTATAATCTTCCTTTACCATTTTAAATGTAGAAAGTAAATCATTAAGTCCTGATAATGCAAATTGCTCTGGAGGCATAGGGACAATAAGACCATTTGCACAAGAAAGGCAATTCACAGTCAACCATCCTAAACTAGGAGGAGAGTCAATAATTATATAATCATAATTTCCTGATATTTCGGCAATGACATTATTCAACCAATGAGCCGGATTGTATTCATCTCGATTATGCTCAACAAGCATATCAAATTTAGCAAGTGATAGATTTGAGGGAATAATATCTACATTATATTCCGTCTTGATAATCACATCATTTATAGAACAATTATCAATAAATACATCATAAATGGTTTTATCAATGTCTTCAGGTTTATAAGCGAAAGATAAAATTGAATTGCCTTGTGGGTCAAAATCAATAAGTAAAATTTTCTTATTCTTTTGAGCTAATATGGTTGACAAACAAACAGATGTAGTTGTTTTCCCGACACCTCCTTTTTGAAGACATATAGCAATGATATTAGCAATTTTACTCATAAGATAACCACCTTTTCACCTATTCAATATAGTACAACATACAGTATCTTTACTATGGAATAATGTAGTGTACTATATATGTCACTATTATATCATAGATGAAATAGTTAGGGAATGCAAAGGGCAATAAAATTTGAATGTTACATAATTCTGTTTTGTTACATTCAATAAATCAATTAAAAGTCAGTTGTATCAAGGGTCTTAGGGTTTATTTTAGGAATAGTAACTGGCAAAGAACAAATGAATGTTACAAAATTATCATTTTAGAGATAATAAGTCACATTCACTATTTCCCATAAACTCCCTAACATAATGTACAAACATTCACAACTATATATGAATATAGAACATTGTTGGACATTATCTTAAATTATTAAATATTCTAATGCGGAGGTGAATTAAATCAAATGCTGAACAAAGTGGAAATAGATATTCTTAAATTATTATTTCGAGATGGTTTAGTAGATTCAATGAATAGTCGTACTATCAGAAATATATCAAAGGACACAGGACTCAATAATCTAAGGGTTCGTAACAATATCAATCATTTATGTACATTAGGTTTTGTTAAAACTGGATACAAGGAAAGACAGTCAAAAACCTACTACATTAGTGAATTAGGGATTAATGAAGTTAAAGGGATTTAAGGAGGAATTGAAATGTCAAAAATAGATGAAATCTTAAAAAGAAAACCATTTGTAGTGCCTAATAAATGCCCAGACTGCGGTTCTAAAAATATTATGGGATATGCTCAAGTTGTTACTCATGCATATATAAACTTAACCGATATGAGTATTGATGAAGTTGATTCTAATGATGATGTTGAATTAGAGGATAATGATCCTAGATATTGGGATTATCAATGTCTTGATTGTGAAAATATATGGGATGATTATAATCAAGGGAGATAAAAATAATGATTATTAATTAGAGGAGGAATTTAATATGTATCAAGCATATTTTACAAAGTTTGATAATGAGAGTAATTGGGTAAGAGGTGAGATTGGCGAATACACATTTGATGCTAAATTATTTAATGTTGATTCTATGTATGGAATTGAAGGAGGAAGAGTTAGTAAATTATCTATTTATTGTGGCAGTAGCATCAAAGACCACATCTGCAATTATGACAGAGGATGGGATATTGCACCTAGAAATAGGGAAGAAGAAATGATTTTTGATGCAGTGATGGAACTATTGGAGAATAGTGAAGAAAGGGATTTAGATTAATTAATAAAAGGAGTGTGTAATTATGAAAAAATTTATCAAAAATCAACTTACTCAAAACTTAGATATGTTTAGAATTATCTTATGTTCTTTTGGAATTATGGCAATTCTTCAATTTGGTGAAAAACTAATGGAATTAGAAAATGTTTGGCAGGAGTTTTTGGTATTGGAGTCTCAATTATAGGATATATTCTCACGGTTATATATCTCTTTATTGCAACACCAAGAATAGTCAAAGAAGTCAAAACTAGACTAAATAAGTAGTTTTGCAAAAAAAATATCCCTCAAAAGAGGGATTTGGTAAAAGGTTATAATTCAGCTAAGTTTCATCTTTCCATGAATGCTCATGTTCATATGAATATGCGTGGTATGTCTAAATTATGCTAGTACCTTAGTATAAAAATTGACTGCCAATATTTACAATCTGCATTATGCTATATCCAAATCCTACTACGCCTGTTAAAACTAATCCTGCTCCTAAAATCATGTTAATTACCTCCTAAATTTTTGTTATTTCTTGTTTATTGATTAAATGATTGCGTTGTTTTGATGTTGAGTGTAGTATGTGTCGAATTGAATTGGATTATACATTGATTTTTAAAAATTTAAATTTGAGGGGAGAAATTTTTATGAAAACATTAGAAGTGCTTTTAAATATTTTTTCATACGCAATTATGGCTATGTTCTTTGTAACCGTCATTAGAATTGGAATGAAATTTTTAGGAATTAAAATTTTTAAGAATTAAGTTAAAGGAGGTAGATTAAATGTTAGTTGAACCTTTTCGTCAATCTATTCTTCCTATCTTAACTCAGATTGGCATGGTAATGGTGATCTACTCTGTTACCATTTTGGGTTTTAATCAAATTCGTCGTCCTGATGTAGCTGCTATGATTGAAAAACTTAGAGGATTGCTCTTTGGATTCCTTCTAGTGAAATGTAGTTATTTGGCGGTAATGTTCATCAATAATACGGTTGATAAAATCATAATTAAATGAGATGAGGTGATTAATTATGGGAGATCCATTGTTTCAATTTCCAAATCCATTTGTTAGGAATCCTAATTTTGATACACCTGAATCTAGTAATTTCATTGAAAAAGGTATATCAAATGGTATCGAAAATGGTTTTGAAAATCTTGGGAATAGAATTCTGCATACAGGACAAATCAAATGTCAAAGTTTAGCAGAGAACCTTCCTGAATTAGCATCAATAGCTTTAATTAGCTATCTTATATACTTAGGATATAAATCATTTTTCAAGAGTGGAACAGACATAGAGGCAGTATTTTCAAAAGTATACCCTGCTTTCATGGTTTATATTGTGTTTAAGTTGTTTTGGAGAGTTGTGTTAAAAATTTAAGGAGGATGATGTAATGCAACAAAACACTCTAATTAAATTTGGCAAAAAAGAGTTTTTAAAAAAGATTAAAAGGGAAACATTTGATTATAAAATTTACGAAGTTATCCCTAGCAGATTTGTAGAATCAGGAAAATCAATTGAATCAATACTAGACACAATCCATGCAATTCATGAAAGTAAAATTAAATATGACTACCTAAACAAAAACATTATTTTAAATCAATCAAGTCCTATATATTATGAAATCTTATTTGAGGGGAAGAACATAAAGTTTCATTATGTTCTTCCAGACAAATATGAAAAAGTTTTATCAAAAAAAATTGATACTGTATTTAGGGTTGCAGCAGTAAAACCTGTTGAGGACTACTTCCATCACTTTGAAAACAAATACTATTGCTCTTTTGCACAAAAAAAACATTTTCTTTTTTCATTGAACTCAAATTATCAAGACAATAATGGTCTTTTAGAGAATCTATTTTCAGTTATAAATTCAGTTTTGCCTGATGATAAAGTTTTATTGCAACTTGCAATTTCTCCTTTAAATGAAAAATGGAAAGAAGACTGGGGTAAAGCAAATATTAAACATAAAAATGGAGAGGATTTACCAGTTCATCCTAGCACCACTATTGCTATCATTGAAAAAGCAATTGATAATATAGAAGGGTTTCTTGATTTAGTAGACATCGCAATTGGAGTTAATAAAAAAGAAAAAGAAAAGTACGACAAAAAACACAAACAAATTGAAAAATGGGGAAATAATGTTTATCGCAATGCTCATATGAATAATCAAAAAGTCACATTTAATGGTTTTGAGGTTGCTATTCGGGTTTATTGTACAAGCGAAGAAAGAACTAGATATTATCAAAAAATATTTAGTGGAGTTTTTAAAATATTAGATGCTGATCAGTCTCTTGAATTCACTACAATAGGTAAACACAAAGGAGATAAACGAGAATTCGTAGAAAGATTGACTGGTAAAAATATTTTTTGTACTAAGGAATTAGTGTCATTTTTAAAGTTGCCAGATAGGAGGCTACAAGTCGATTATAGAACTTCAATGGAAAATGCTATCGTTAATACACAAAACATTGTCCCTAAAGAACTAAGAGAAAATGCTAGTAAAATTAGAATAGGAGAGGCAGACCATAAGGGAGAAAAATTCATGACATACTTCCCAAGTGATGTATCTATGCGGTCAATGTCTAAGGTTGTCGTTGGCCCAAGCAGAAGTGGAAAGACTACAGCAATCAAGAATTTTATTCTCAATGCAATTGACAATGGTGATTCTGTAATCTGTATAGACACAATTCGCAATTGTGAGATTGCAGAGGATGTTCGAGATTATATGCCAGAAAAATATAAAGATAAATTAGTAATATTAGATTATAGTAATCTCCAACAATTATTACCTTTGGCATTTAATGAAATAGTCGATGTTAATTTTGAAAGTAAAATTGATCAAATGTTATCTGCTTCACATCTCACAAATTCCTTAATTGGATTTATAGATTCAATTGCAGGATTTGAAAAAGACGATAAATTATCACCCAGAATGAAAAAGTTGATTAGCTGTTCAGGTAAGGTGGTGCTTAGTCAACCAAATACTACCATTCGTGATGTAATTGATACCTTAATGGAAACAGATGTAAGAGATAAATTTATTAAAAGCTCAGGACTTCCCGACTCAAATCTTATGATTCAAGAATTAAGGAGATTAGATGATGGTAAGGGAGGCACAAACTATAATTTGATAGCAGGTATTGTAGATAGAGTGAGTGCTTTACTCAACGATTTTGCTACAGAGACATTGATTGGTGCGCCTAGCAATCCTGCAATAAATTTTACTAACTTTTCCAACGAAGGAAAATGTGTTTTTGTAAAACTTTCAGAAGAAGTATTTGATAGAGAAGCATTGAAACCTCTAGTAACATTTTTTTACTTTAAAGCTTGGTTGGGAGTTGCTACTGCAAGAACAAAGGTTAATAATCCAAAATTATGTCATCTTGTAATTGATGAGATTCATAATTATCCGCAAATTATCTCTTTTTTATCTGCCAAGGTTAAGGAGGCTGCAAAATTCGGGTTGAGTTTTTTACTTAGTTCCCATTTATTGGTTGACATGAAAGTATTATTGCCTAACCTAAAGGCAGCAGGTGCTTCATTTTTACTAATTGGTGGAACAAGTAAAGAAAACATCAAATTATTAGAAACAGAATTATCTCAAGAAGGGATAAGTTTAGAAGAAGCAATGACCACCAAAAAATATCATTCTCTAAACTTAATCAATTTTGATCGTGAGTACTGTGTATATACGAGCAAATTGCCAAGTATGCTATCAAAATCCTATAAAAAATTTGATAGAAGTGGATTGGATGCAGAGCATTCCAAAAAATTTGGTATTCCTTTTGAGATGTAAGAACTATCTTCTTGCATCTTTTCCTATATTTTTTGATATTTTTGGTATATATGCACTTGTAGTTGGATAAAAATATGATAAGATATTACGAAAGGGAGTATTTAATATGATTTTTAAGTTTGATAATAAATTTAATATGGAAATGGAAGGGGATACTAATATGGGAAAGAAAAACAAGGGGAATTCAAATCCAGTAATAGACATTAATGCAATCAAGGACGAGATTTTTAATTCAAACAAGGTGGCACAAGAAGAAACTGCTGTTGGGTTTGAAAGTACTAGTGCAGAGGATAATTGGGAAGAACCACAAAAAGCAGATGATCAAATGTCAAAAGAAGAATTCAATAGTGACTATAATGAACTTCAAAAGAAAAATGAGGAAGAAGAAAGATTAAAGCAAAGATTAAGAATGCAGAATATTCCTAGTTTAAGTAATAAGACAAAAAAAGAAGAGAATGAATTTGAGTTCGAGAAATGCTATCCTATCAACAGATTTGGGAAAATTCATAAATGGCAAACTTCTATGAGTGCAGATAAAATTAGTGAATTATACAAATCTGGACAAATTTATTATGATTTCGACATTCAACGCGGATTTAAGACCAATATTAAAGGCGAAAAGAAACCACTTATCACATCTCGTCATGTTGACGACATCTTAAAACCTATGCAATCAAATACTATCGCAGGTGGGGCATTGACATTTTGCTATTTTAAAGAATATGATGAAGAACTTGAGTATGACGAATCTATTAATACACTTACTTTTCATAATAAATTAGCCATAATTGACGGTGGTCATCGCGTTTTTTCATGTATTAAAATGAAGCGATTGAACAAAAAAGACCCCTCTAATCCAGATCCAAAACTATTTGAATATCCAGTTTTCATTGAATATATGACAAAATCACAAGCTATGGCACTTTTCAGCGAATACGCAAACGCTGGCAAAAAAATTGGTAAGGTCAGAGTAGAGGCATTGAATGTTAATGATATGTCGCATGACATCGCAGAAGAAATCATAAAAACATCTGAGCTTCACAACAAGGTGGAAAGAGTAAGCTCTTCTCCGAAAGACAATAATATTATGCTCTTTAGTACACTTATGAATGGTATTCGTATTTTTAAACCTCTAACCAATCGTGATAGCGAAGAAATTTCTAATTTTTTATCAGAATTTTGGTCAGAAGTAATTTATTTGTTTAAGGATCAAATGGGAAATATGGATTATAAATCAAGGAAAGAAATTCGCAAACAGACGTTTTTGCTTGAGCCAATGTTTTTAAACGGAATGTTTCATGTCGCTAAAACGTTATATGAAAATCATCCTAATGATTGGTTGGATAAACTTAAAAACTTGAAAGAAGCCAATGATTTCTTTTCGAGGGACAATAAGCAATGGTTGCCAATTATGAGGGAAGGTGGAGCCACAATCAATACGAGTTTAACACAAAGAATAGTTGTAGATATAATGATTGACAAGGTTATGAGTATATAGGGCAAACCACGTAAGGCGTAAAAAATAGGGATAGTTAATACTTTTATAGTACTAACTATCCCTATTAATATCAATTATTATTTAATTCCAGTTCACTTAAATATTTATCCAAAATATTCTCAATATCGTTAAAATCATAATACCATATTTCTAAAAAATTATATCCATTATTAATAGTATATTCTTTCTTACGTTTATCGTGTTCTTTTTGTTTTTCAAATTGTTCTTTTGCATATTTTTTGCCTTTTCCATAAAAATCTATTGGTCTTTCATGTTGTTCGCCTTGATATTCAATTAAAAGGTTATATTTAGGAAGATAAAAATCATATGATAAATTACCACCTCTAAGCCCAATTAATCCATCAAACTCCTTTTGAGGAATATATATAATATTTTTAATAATAAAAACATCTTGACATTTCTTTTCTCCTCTGGATTTATTACATTCTGGACATAATCCACCATTACTTCTGTCATTTATGTCAGATTCCCATTTGTGATTATCATTTTCTAAACATTGCCACCAGACTTTTATATTGCTTCCACAAGTAATATCATAAGGCGTTAAATCACCATTTAAAGCAAGATGCCACTCTTTAGCTAATTCAGGATTTTTTGTTGCTAAACAGTTGGATAGAGTTACTTGTCTTCCGTCACATACCCCACATCCATTACCATTAATAATATCTGCCCATTTTGCTTTAAATATTTCCCCACACTCTTCTTTTAAACATCTCCAATTTAACTTTATTTTGTTTCCTTTATACTTTTGTCCATCTATTAACTCAAATGGTTTATTATTTAATTTGCACCATAGTTTAATATTATGAAGCGTATATAAATTAGCACTATTAAATTTATCAGGAATAGCATTATTATGCATTAAATTATTTAAACATATATTATAATAATATCCATGGTTATCTTTAAATATTAATTTCTTTTTACTTCCTTCATATTTGTTACTAATTAACCTATATGTATTTTGATTCAATTTTAACCACAATTTTATATTTCGTATTGTATATGGATTTAATTTATTGAATTTATCAGGTTTATAATAATGCATTTTATCAAAATTGCTTAAGTATAAATAACCTTCTTTATCTCTTAATACTAATTTTGTATGATTGTTTAAATACTTTTTACTCAATAATTCATAACCTAAATTTTTAATAAATTCTTTTACTTCTTCTAATGTTTTCATTCTATTACCCATAATAATTCTATCCCCTTCCTTAATAGAGTCATAAAAATAGGAAAAAACACTCAAACTCTAAGGAAAGTCCAAGTGTCTTAATTACCCCTAATGCATTTCGAACCACATTAGGGAACCTATAAAATTTACAAATTATTTCAAAACAAACCAAAAAAAAGAGAGATTTCAAATCTCCCTCTAAAACAAATAAGATAAAATAAAATTAAAAATCAATTATGGCTGTGAAGGTGTAACCTGAACAGACATTAAGGTTGCGTTTGGCACAAACGTAACCGCAAGCTCCCGTCCGTTCCCCTTTGACATGTAACAAATTAATTAAGGGGGA
>Ga0209728_1001976_pt1 | contig 11158 bp, 15 predicted proteins | sample RifGroD1_FD_183997 | JGI IMG/M metagenome (GOLD analysis project Ga0209728, IMG submission 183997) | Groundwater microbial communities from Rifle, Colorado, USA - Groundwater D1 (SPAdes) (version 2) | ecosystem: Environmental > Aquatic > Deep subsurface > Groundwater | place: Rifle, Colorado... | reverse complement strand
AAAAAATATATCTGCTAAAGAAGTAACTAATTACTATCTCCAAAGAATCAGCAAGTTAGATGAAGAACTTAATGCATACATCACAGTAGACGCTGAAAATGCATTAAAGAAAGCAGAAGATTTTGACAACAACTTTGAAACATTAAAAGACAAGAAACTTGCAGGAATACCAATCGCTGTAAAAGATGTGTTCTCTACAAAAAATATATTAACCACATCCGCATCACATATATTAGATGGATACACACCAGTATATGAGTCTACTGTAACACATAGAATATTAGATGAAGAAGCTATAATCCTTGGTAAAACCAATCTCGATCAGTTCTGTCACGGATCATCCACCGTTACATCCTACTATGGACCCACTAGAAACCCTTGGAACAAAGAAACACTACCGGGGGGATCAAGTGGAGGTTCTGCTGCTGCAATAGCTGCAGATCTATGTACAGGCTCTCTAGGAACAGAAACTGCAGGTTCAATAAGATTACCATCATCATGGTGTGGAACTATAGGACTTAAACCAACATATGGAAGAGTACCAAGGTATGGAGTATTAGCAATGGGATCATCTTTGGATTGTCCAGGACCAATAGTTAAAACAGTAAAGGATGCAGCATATATGCTTGGCATTATTGCAGGATATGATCCACATGATTTTACATCTTCAAAACTCCCAACACAGGATTACTTAGCACAGTTGGATGTGAATAAGATTAAGGGAATGAGATTAGCATTACCAAAAGAATATCTAGAATTAGATCTTGAAGAAGGTGTTAGAAAGAATTTTGAAAATTCAGTAAATATATTAAGAAATTTAGGTGCCATAGTGGAAGAGGTAAACATTATGGATCCCAAGTATGGTATAGCCGTGTATACCATTACTTGTAGGAGCGAAGTATCCTCAAATTTGGCTAGATATGATGGTACTAGATATGGATTAGAGGGTAGTAAGAATGAGAATGTAAAAATATTCTACGAATCTACTAGAGGAGAAGGATTTGGAGAAGAAGCCAAGAGAAGAATAATGACTGGAACATTCTCTCTCTCTGCAGGATATGCAGATGAATATTTTAAGAAATCAGAACAGGTTAGACAATTGATTAGAGAGGATTTGGAAAACGTATTGGGTAAATATGATGCAATTGTTGCCCCCACTACTCCATCTGTAGCTTTAAGAGACAAGGATGCAGATAATCCATTGTTTGGAGAGATTGCTGATGTATTAGCTGAGGGTAGTTCAGAGGTTGGATTACCAGGATTAACAGTTCCTTCTGGATTGTCCAATGGTATGCCTACTGGTATACAGTTCATTGGAAAACATTTCGATGAACAGACCTTACTTGATTTAGGGCAAGGAATAGAGGAGAATATAGGTAGGTTAATATTACCTATCTAAGTTTATATATTTTATATATATGGCTATTGGATTAATATTCTTCCTAGGCTTCTGTATCGTCATCATTCTCCCATTCACAGTTTTGATTATATCCCTCATTATAAAGGGACGGAATCAAGCATGGAAAGGGACTATTGTTGATAAACTGGAAAGTACCAATACTGATATGGATGATCATACAACAACGAATTTCATAGTTGTTGTACAAATAGATAACGGAAGAGAGGCAAAGATTGCAGTGGACAAAAGTAGATATGACAATTGGGAGGTTGGAGATAGATTAGAAAAAGTTAAGGGAGAGAGTTGGCCACAAAAAATTAGCTCTGATTCATAAACCACTCAATCATACAAAAAACCTTCGTCTTTCATTTTTGCTAGACCCTTTGTATAAGTACGAGAATTATTTGTAATCTCTAAAAAATCTTTAATCTTCACCCATTTAACCCCACTATTCTCGTTCTCATTTATATGTATAGGTTCTTTCTCATCTGCCTCAAATACGTATGCTACATTTAGGTGTAAGTGTGCTGAGACTTCTTTCCCATTCTTTGTATGTTGAGATACAGGTAAGATATTAATTATAAAGAAATCTTTTGTTAAAGGAATAATATTTTCTAAACCTGTTTCTTCTTTTACTTCTCTAATTGCAACACCAAGTAGATCGACATCTCCATCTGCATGACCACCTTCCCAGTTCCAAGAATTCATTATATTATGAAAAACTAATAGGATCTTGTTTCTTTCTTTGTTTAAAACAAAAGCAGAGCTAACAAAGTGTGCCATCTCATTCTCTCTTGTTAAAACATCATTGAATACTTCAAGATATTTAAGCATTAATTCCTTATCCTTAACTTCTTGAGCATTATATGGCTTGTATTTTGTAAGTTCCTCTTTAAGTTTTTGATTTGTATTCATTATTTGTTTGTTTTAATTATATTTAATTCAACACTTGATTCATAAACCACTCAATATCCTCTACCGCTAAATCCATATTCCTTCTACCCTGGCCCACAGGATAATATACAGGCAATGTAGGAATATTATTCTTCATAAATATCTTCTTCCTATCCTTAGATACCGATATATTTGTATCTAAGAATATACTACTCACCTGATTTCCAAATGTAACAATCTTCTTAGGTTTAACAATCTCTAATTCCTTAAATAACAGATCTAAATATTCTTTAAACACCTTATTCGGTAATGGTCTTGCATCTATCTGCGTACATTTTGCTAAGTTAGTTATATATATCCCTCTGTTTGTAATATCCTCATACACCCTATTTGCAAAATCATAGTCCCATTCCGTAGGTTTTCGTTTTAATATCTCGGTATATATTTCTTCATTCAACATATTTAATTTAGAAAATATATTCCATACATTCTTTGTACCTAACCACGGAGATTTAATTGATGCCCAAGACTTCTCAGCAGCAATATTACGACCAGTGGGGTTCATGAAGATGAAACAAATCTCTGGATTTATATATTGACCACCACTGATTATGGAATCTAAGGTAGGTTCACCATGTATATTTTGAAGTTTGTTAAAATCGTTTAAAATACTTTCATCTAACATAGTTAATACGCTTGAGGTGGGAAAGTTTTCTGTCCCAACATTTCTAATTTTAAATTAAGGACTAGTTTGTATATCCTATCAATTTCTTTCTTAATCAATTCAATATCTTTGCCTTGTTTATCTAAGTCATCCAATACAAAATCAACAGCTTTCATAAAATCATTTTTAAACTTCTGATTTATCTGTTTCCAATATATTCCTTTTAAATCATTTAGAATCCAATACCCATATTCTATCTCCCCATTCAGCATCAAAAATGCAATCATAGGATAGCTAATACGGCTATTGTAATATGCCATATTATCATTGCTCATAATTGATTTGGTTTGAGGGTCATAGGAGATTGTATAGAATTTTCCTTTGGATGTAGAAACACATTTAGCTCCATCTCTATTCTCATTGAGAGTAATTCTTTCGTCCGCTATAGCCGAGAGAGCTTCATACACACAATGTTCATCTTTTGGTAGTTCCCAATACATATTTTAAGTATATCATAGAAATATATATGAACTTTCATTGACCTAAATATATGCAAATGAGATAATACATTGTCATCACCACGAGAGGATTACCAAAGGCGAATTCGTTCACCGCGGGAGGCCTCTCATTTTTTATATTCCAATTCATCTTTCTTTGCATATATTGGATCTATATACTCCTGAAACTCCTTGAGAAATGACGAATATTTTCTATTCGGAACCATAATTGCAAGCAACTTTTTCTTTTTCTCTAAATATGCAATTAAACAATAGAAATCACCGTCACCAGATACTATTATTGCTTTGTTATATCTCATTGTTGTTGCATTAAGAACTAATTCGGAATCAACATTCCCTTTATATGATTTTACATTGCCTTTCTTTACACAAAGCACTTTCTTAAAGATAAGGTTATACCCTAAAGAACATAAATGATCATAAAGCTTGGAATTATGTTCAATATACCCGATAAAAAGATATGCCTTGCTAACACCGTACTTGTTCTTTAGAAACAGGATAAATTTCTTCCAATCTAGATTCCATCCATTGCTTTTCACACCTAAATTAAGATTTTGGCTATCTATAAACGCATAAACTATTTCTTTCTTTTTCATAATATATTTCTTAAATAAATATATATGGTACAAAATAGAAATTAAATTTTGATGAAATAAAAATAAGCCTTAGATAGTGATATAATGATATATGGCTACAATAAAACAAAGATACGAGCCAAATATTAAAAATACCAAATACTTAAAATACCCCATTAAGTCTGATTACCGCATAACGGAGGGCTTCCTCTATTCAAAGCAGGAACTAAGTGTAAGAGGACACTACTTCCACAAAGGGATAGACTATGCATGTAAATGGGGAACCCCAGTATATGCAAGTGCCAGTGGATACTTGGTAGCCAGCTATCACAGATATCCAACATTGAACGAAGACAAAACATTGATGCTTTACAAAGGCCTACCACAAGGAAATGGACTTGGATATTTCATTCAAATATTCCATCCTGAAAAAGTATGCGGAATCAAAGGAGGAAGAATAACTCAATATGGACATCTCTCAAAGTTCGCACCTGGTATCTATGCAAGAACATTTAAACCAATCATTATAGATTATGAAAAAGAGATATTAAGAAAATACAAAAAATCTCATAAAAAAGTAAGTGGGGAGAAATTACAAAAGAAAATAGCTGGGACACTTGCTTTAGTAAAACAATACCCCTGGATAACTAAACTATATGGATATTCATTTAATGAAAATCTACCAAAGAAAGAATCATATCTCTACAATGAGGAAGAACTAAAATATCTTAAAGGAAGTAAATATGTAAAATGGGTTGAACAAGGAGAACTCATTGGATACACAGGCTCCTCATCAATCATATGGGGAGATTTAACTTACAAAGAGAACTGTGAAAGACCAAGTATAAAGGAATTTGAGACATGGGATGAGGTACATTTACATTTCGAAGAGGCTGGTAGGAATATTGAAACAAGAGCTAAGGAATTACAAAGAGATCCATATGGAATATATCTAAGTAAGGAACACTACCAAACTCCTACAGTTGGAAATACACTCTTTACAGAAGACTATCAAGGTAGGATTTGGTAATTACTCCCCCTTTAATATCTCTCTTATTCTCTCTAACAAATCTCTAAAGCTTAACAAGATACCCTCTTCTGTTCTCTTCTGCAATGTAGAAGAGCCACTATCCTTCGATTCATCTTTAGACTCATCTTTCTCTTTAGCAAACATTTGAACTACTAGTGTAACGTCCTGCCCCTCTAAAGTACCATCCATGACAGCAACTCCAATCGCTTCATATTCTGGTTTTAATATATTGTCTCTGTGAGTTTGGCTATCCAACCAAGCTTGATTCATTCTGTTCACATCTGTATATCCTTTTGCTAAATTTTCTCCCGCCATTTTGTATTCATATCCTTCACCTTTTATGAATTGCCACGGAGTCTCACCATTAGGTCCATAGTGATCCCAATATCCTTTTTCAAACATGTCCTTAGCTTTGTCCATTGCTGCTTGCATTAACTTTTCATCTGCATTTAACGGCTCTAATCCTAATACTGCCCGATCCTCATTTGCAAGAGATATGACTTCTTGGGACGTATAATTGGCGGCATGTAATTTACTTGTGGAGACCATTCCCATAATCATAGTGAAGACTAAACTCATGAGAGTTGTACTTGAGGCTTTACCCCAGAATTTTGGTATCTTTTCTTCTGTTTGTTCTCTAAGTAATTCAAAACCTTCAATTAGTGATATATATCTATCCTTACTATAGTTTCTTTGTAGTTGATCAATGCTACTAAAGGAGATTGCACTTAAACTGTCTGCAAACCATAGGACTGTATCTAACTGAGATATTTCTTTGTCGGTATCTGGATAGCCTTCTTTAAAAAGATTACTGTATATTGCATGGTAGTTAGTTGCTGAATCTACAATATATCCATTTAATTTGGTTTTCTTTTCTAAGTATTCTCTGGTTTGAGATGGATATTTTTTTAATGCCTTAGCAATTTCATCAAATCCTTTTTCACCCTTCTTTAATGGTGAGGTTATATATTCATATGCTAATGCCTTATTTCCATCGCACATATATATTTTACCTATGTCTTGTACTAAGCCAGCAATATATACATTTGATAGTTCTTTTTTATCTAACCCTATGAGTTCTCCAAATTTGTACGCTAGATATCCTACTAGGATGGAGTTGTTTTTTAACTTTGAAAAATTTTTATTCCCATATCCTAATTCCCATATTTCTATCTCTGTTAGGATATCCTTCGCTATCTTGAATGCTTTTTTGTCTATGTCCTTAGGTATATGCAAAAAGAATCTAAGTGCTCCTTGAAATATGAGCTTTTTGGAATACAGATCTGTTTGGGCGGTTTGAGATTTAATATCATTACTTTCGAACCCTACCTTAGATATCATTGGTATATGGGTTAGATTAATACATCATTATATGTTAAGGGTGTGGATAAGTCTATGGGAGAGAAAATGAGCCGCCTGGGACTCGGACCCAGCACCTACTGCTTAAAAGGCAGTTGCTCTAACCGGATGAGCTAGCGGCCCATGTATATAAATACATGAATGAGAAGAATTATATATTGCTTATACGATATTTACAAGGCTTTATTCTAGCCATGCATTAATCAAAGTATTCACAAATTTCAATTGATTTTTGTTTATCTTTTCAATTCGTGCAAAGTATGGAGTTATCATTTTCCCCCCATATGATCTACAAAAAGTTACAGAACCATCTTTGTATGCAATAACACCAAAGTATGGTCTATCTAAACAATCCTCTCTTGAACTATTGGGAAGAGCATCTAATAGATTTTTATTGCTTCTTTTACTTGTAAAGAATATTCCTCCCCACATTGGATTTTCTTCTTCATACCTACAAACTACCAATTGGGATCTCTCTGGCAAAATATCATGTGCACTTGGTATGGCTTTCATTCTATGCAAACTCTCAACTATTGCATTATTTACGCCAACCCAATGATCCAAATTATCATCACCATCACGAGAATATGATGTATCTACTTCGCAGGTTACTATACAATCAAAAATTTGTTCTTTTGTATCTTCTACAGATAGAACTTCTGATTCCTGAGGATCTGTTTGTTTCATAAAAATAATTAATAAATTATTAAGCAGCCACCAACTGTGCTTCAGCTATTTCTACCATACAACAAGCCAATGCTATAGCTTTATCTGATCCTGGAATATTATTTACATCATCACGCAATAATTGCGGAGGCCAATCACCACCATGACCCAAGATATATAAATCCCCTGTTTCTCCATTCTCCAAAAATCCAATATTTGAAAGAAGCAAATCCCCTTTACATTCAGGATTATCTGCCCACATATTTAAATAAAGGCCTGGCTCTCTATCTATATTAACTTGGAAATATAATGTGTCCCTTGTAAGATCAATACACCTCTCAGAGGATATAAATCCTAGCTCTCTAAGAGCTATTTCTAGTTTCTCCACATTATATTCAGTCATTTTTAATTCATGGATATTTTTATTCGCAAACCACTCTTTTAGCTCATTTAAATACCTTAGAATTTTTGTCTCTTCCTCAGGATATTTTAAATCTTTTCCATCTCCTGCCATAGGTGTTTCTAAAACAAGTTATTTTCTAGATTACATCACCCTATAATCTTAGTCAATAGGATGAGAGCTTATTCTATGTTAACTTCCCACAATAAGTGTTTAGAACAAATGGAGAGTCAATAACAAATGTTGCCTTAGCAAGTTGAATTATCATTTGCCCCATCCATATTTCTTCCATAGAAAGGGAAAGAACAGGAACACTTTTTTTCATTTTCTTTGTTGCCGAATATATATTGTTATTACCCATATCAAAAACTCCCCACCAATATATATTTTTGCCACATGATACAGCGGAATCGGGCCTTCCTAGAGCATTTTTCTTTGGCATTTTATTTAACAAAAAGATTCCACTCCCCGATTGATCCCTATGTATATATAAGTTCATCGATTGCGCATAACGTTTGCAATCTGGTAAGCATATATCATCCACTGGATTATAATAAATATTGAAATCTTCGGCAGTTCTACGTCCATTTAGCTGCACAAATCTATATGTGTCCTCTGGGATATTTGTAATGCACTCGGCATAGGCCACTTTCATCAAGGCGATATCTTGCATTCCTTCTTCTAACGATTGTGCTGATATCTCTTCATTTATTAAATCCATACTGTATGTTACAGAAACCCTATAACCTTAGTCAATAGGTTTACTACTAAACGGTGCAAAACTTAACCTATGTATCTCACATGCCCCATACTTCTTAATCATATCCATATGTAATTTAGTACCATATCCTACATGTTTCTCAAACCCATATTTAGGAAATTGATTAGCATACTGATTCATAATCCTGTCTCTAGTAACCTTCGCTAGTACAGATCCCGCAGCTATGGAATAGTGATTTAAATCCCCCTTATTTATACTCTCCATATCATATCCCTCAATCAACATAATCCCTCCATCCGCAATAACATATTCAGCTTTCTGTTTTAGCATCTTCTCTGTCTCTTCCACAGCCTTAGTCATAGCTTCTAACACAGCTTGTCGTATACCAACCTTGTCTATACGCTTTGCATCAACAATACCTACTCCATATCCTTGAGATTTTTTAATAATGAGATCATATGCCTCATTCCTCTGCCTCTCAGTCATCTTTTTGCTATCCCTTACAATATCTACAACCTGCTTTTTTGAAGTAATACATACACATCCTGCAACCACAGGACCTGCTAAAGGCCCTCTTCCTGCTTCATCAATACCTACTACTATTTTAAAACCTTTCTTCCAAAGTTTCTTTTCTAAATCTAATGTTGGATATACCATATCCATTATGTTACCATATATTTATGAACACTATATCTTTCGGAACAATCTTAGTAGCAGTGGTCACCCCATTGTTACTTTTAGTCATTGCATATCTCATTGTGAAGATGACTAAGCAAAAAAAATAGCTATTTTTTTTTACTTGGGCTAATATATATGTATATATATAATTTTAATATATAACTATCATGGACGGAGAAAAAGCATTTTCATTTTTGAAAGGACTATTCTTAGGAGTAATAGCTGGAGCTGCAGCTGGTATTCTTTTAGCACCTAAGTCGGGTAAAGAGACACAAGAGGATATTAAAAAGTTAGCTAAGGAATATACAGAGAAGGCTGTTGATATGTATACAGCTACTAGAAAGATGATGGAGAAGAAATTGGCTAATGTAAAGAAACTTGGAGCAAAGTTAGATGAATCTAAGTATATGGATTTAGTTAATGAGGTTATTGATGAGGTTAAGCAGGATGGTGTTGTAACTGCAGAAGCTGCTAAGAAGTTAGGTAATCAATTAAGAGGTGATTGGGATATTGTTAAAACTGAGTGGGCTAAATAATTTTTTAAATTATTTCAATGAATTTTGCAATAGACCAAGGGTAGTAAGAAAGGGACTAGAAATAGTCCCTTTTTCTTTGTAGAATAACAATATTATGCGAGAGTAATTCAGTTGGTAGAATGTCTCCTTCCCAAGGAGAATGTCGCGAGTTCGAATCTCGTCTCTCGCTCCAGATTAATACAATTCCCAGCAAACATGTTTCTACAAACAATTTCAATCATCTTGACATTTCCGCTACTCTGCAGTACTATATACCGGTAATGCGTATTACAAAGTACTAAATTAAAAAGGAGGAATATTACGGAAAACTTAACAGAAATGCTAAAAGGTGTACTCGAGGGCTGTGTATTAGAAATCATAAGCCGAGGAGAAACCTATGGTTATGAAATAACCAACAAACTCAATGAGCTCGGTTTTACAGATATTGTAGAAGGTACTGTATATACCATTTTACTTAGGTTAGAGAAAAATAATCTTGTAGATATTACAAAAAGACCATCAGATATGGGACCTTCAAGAAAATTTTACAGCCTTAATGATGCTGGAAATACAGAATTACAACTATTCTGGGCTAAATGGAGTTTTGTAGAATCAAAGATAAATAAATTAAAGAAATAACATAATGAAAAACTTTTTAATAAAGATAACAGGTTGGGAACAGAAAAAGGAATGGAAGAAACTAGAGGCAAGAGCTAAAGCATTGCCTAAGGACTACCAGATCGTATATGGAGAGATTAAGAACTATATGTGGAATCTATGGAGATTTGAAGCAGAGAATGATATGGGGGACTTTAGTACCTTAGAAGACCTTCTTGGATTATTTGAAGAGGGTGTTAAGAACAAAAAGAATGTTCTTGATGTTACAGGTAAGGATGTTGCTGCATTCTGTGACGAGCTTTTTCATGCTACAGAGTCTTGGAAGAACAAACTTAACAACGATATTATGAAGAAGTTAGAAAAGTAAGTATAAAAGAAAAAACGGCCACTGGCATTTGTTATGCCAATAGGCCGTTTTGTTCTTTAAATCAGAATTACCCTTAGGGACGGTTCGGACTCCAATGTTTCTTTGATGAAGAGGCCAATCTCTTCCAGTTTTCTTTCTGAATTTCTCACCTTCTTCAGAAGCTGGAAATATTGATTAGGGATGCTAACCCCTGGTTTTGCCATATCATCAATATCAACCGTAAGAGTTATATTGGCGATTTTTTCCCCAAAATGAAGACTGTCTTTAATACTGCCGCGCTTGGTTCCATGAGTTCCAAGACGAATAGTCCCACTTTTGGGTAGACAATAGAAGCCAACGATATCTCCTGCAGCTTCACTCGTGCGATGGAAGCGTTTTTGCCCCCACATTCCGAATGTTGCCAGAATTTCCTCTGTCAAATATCTCCTATCAAGCCTAAGATCCATTCGTACCTGCATAATTCCTCCTAAAGAACAATATGAAAAACCTTCTTGTTTTTCTTAAGTTCATTATACCAACCCTATAGTCACTTTTCAATTTGTCTTTCCCGTATCTCTTTGTTACAATATCGTTACATTAAGCTGATGTAGCTCAGTTGGTAGAGCAATCCCTTCGTAAGGGAAAGGCCGGTGGTTCGAGGCCACCCATTAGCTTTTTAAATATATATACACAGATGAAAACACCACAGTACACAATAACAAGCCTCATACTCAATTACCTCATTAAATATGAGTTAGCAGTAGCAGATATAAAC
>Ga0209728_1001975_pt1 | contig 11160 bp, 12 predicted proteins | sample RifGroD1_FD_183997 | JGI IMG/M metagenome (GOLD analysis project Ga0209728, IMG submission 183997) | Groundwater microbial communities from Rifle, Colorado, USA - Groundwater D1 (SPAdes) (version 2) | ecosystem: Environmental > Aquatic > Deep subsurface > Groundwater | place: Rifle, Colorado... | reverse complement strand
TACTCCGCCTTTCATTGAGTATTCATGCAATATCGATAGTTCTTTTTCCCCCAAACCTCCCAAAATTCCCCCGATAAACAAAGGGTTCTCGTATGTATAGATAGCAGTCTTTGCCTTATGCAAACTCATCACTTTTTCCTCAGTCATGTCTCCGCTCTTTGGCAAACTGACGTCATATGCCTGTCCATAAGTGGTATTGATTATCCCTCTTAATAACTTCTCCATTGCCCTGATCACCCTATCGCTCTCGAATCCGCAGTCCATCAACATCTCATATCCCAAACATAACACGGCGTCACCTACATTTACCGCCATTGCTTCTCCGTAATGCTTGTCCCCTTTCGCAAAATACTCGTGGGTCGTCGGCTTTCCCCGCCGGAGCTTGTCCTCGTCCATAAAATCGTCATGCATCAGCAAAGCTGTGTGGACCAGCTCGACCGCCATCGCCGCCTTCCAAATTCGCTCATCCACCACTGCCTCTCCCAAACCGTAACTGTAATACACGAACGCCCCCCTGATTCTCTTTCCTCCCACTAAATTATGACTCTTGGCGTGCAACAACATTTTTTTAACCAATTGTTGCTGCGTTTCGTTAAATCCAAAAGAGTTGGAGATTTCATCATTCCAATATTTCTCCAGCATTAGATTGATTTTTTCCACGAACCCGATCAGAGTCTTTTTTGCTTTTTCTCCAAGAGCTTCGTTCAACATTACCCTGATTTTACTGTAAAATAATCTTAATGATCGGTACTGTGTACGCTCAACAGAATCTAGAAAATCTCTATACTCCAGGGGAAAAGCTTGGAGGTTCTGCTGCCCAAATAGCCACTCTCCTATCTCCCATTCTGAGCAATATCCTCATCTTTTCCGGCATCTTTGCCTTCTTCGTTATTCTTTTCGCCGGCTTCACTTATATCACTGGCGGAGGAGATAAAAATAAAGTCGCTCAGGCAAGCAATATGCTAAGCTATGGCATATTAGGGTTAGTGCTGGTAGTCGCCGCCTACCTGATTACCCGCATCATTGGAGCAGTCGTAGGCTTCGACTTCTTAAAACAAACTGTCTAAAAAATATGACTAATATACTCGATCTTATTATTAAACCGGTGTTAGCTCAAGGTTTCGTTGGTGATATAGTCCTCCCCTCTGGTATTCCCTCGGACGTTACCAATACAGTTCCTTTTCTCTCCGGCATTGTCCGCTTCATCGTCATTGTTGGTGGTTTATTCACTCTCTGGCAATTTCTTCTTGGGGGGTTCGGTATGATCTCCGGTGGTGGAGATAAAGCTAAAGTCGCCGATGCTCAACATAAGATCACCAATGCCATTACCGGACTTGTAGTCATGACGGCCTCTTTCATCATCATTGGACTGGTCAGCCGCCTCCTCTTCGGTAGCTTCACTGCAATTTTGGTTCCGGAATTACAAACTGTCGAATAAATGATTAATCTCATCAAACCAGCCTACGCCGCTCCCATTGATCTAGGTGGAGAAATTAAAGGCGTTGGACCTTTTCAAAATCTTCTTGCCGAAGGTGGAGTTGAAACCCAAACAGGCGCCTTTATTTCAGCACTCGTTGCAACCATCACCGTCGTCGGCGGTCTGGCCTTCCTTGTTTATTTCTTCCTCGGAGCGCTCAAATGGATCACTTCCGGTGGAGACAAAACTAAAGTCGCCGATGCTCAAGCCTCCATGTCTCAAGGAGCTATTGGACTGATCGCTCTTGTTGCCGCCTATTTCATTATTGGTATTGTCGGTGGAGTGCTCGGCCTCGACATTCTTAATCCGGTATCAGTATTATTTCCATAAATATGTTCAAACTCATACCTCAAGCTCTCGCTCAAGAAATCACCAATCCAGCCCTCGGTGCAGGTGTTCCTACCGAATCTGGAGCCGGTCTGGCCTTTTATATCGCCAACCTCTGGCGCACGATAGTTACTCTGGGCGGAGTTGCCTTCCTTCTTTATTTCGTCTGGGGAGGTTTCGAGTGGATGATTGCCGGAGGAGACAAAACCAAGATTGAGAGCGCCCAACACAAGATCAGTAGCGCCTTGATCGGTCTCATAGTTCTTATTGCCTCATACGCCATCACTCTCTTCATTCAAGGGGTCTTCAAAATAAATCTATTAAGGCCGGTCTTCATTAACAACATCTAATAATGAAAAACCTACTCATTTCCCAAGCGCTTGCGGCCGATACCGTTGTCGATATTGAAACTCCTGCCACCGCCGGTAATTTTTTCGGGTTTACTTGTATTGCAAATCTTGTATCCAATATTGTTTCCGTTGCCTTCATTCTCGCCAGTATTGCTTTCTTCGTCTTCCTCGTCTGGGGTGGTATTGAATGGCTTATGTCTGGCGGAGATAAAGGTAAAATTGAAATGGCTCAGAAAAGAATCACCAGCGCCCTCATAGGCTTGATTATCATTGCTGCTTCATACGCCATCTACAAACTAGTACTCACTTTCATCGGAATTGATCTAAATGCTCTTTGCACCACCAACCCCGTCGGACCATAATAGTTGACAACTAGCCATAAACTGCAATAATGAATCAGTCGTATAAATAATTATTAAAAATTTATAACCCATATGTCCTTGATTCCCCAGGCTTACGCTCAAACGATCGGTATTCCTCAGCCAACCGGTATGCAAATTACCGATATCGGTAAACTTATTTCCTCTGTGATTTCTCTCGCCTTCATCATTGCAGGTATTTTAGTCTTTGCCTTCCTCGTCTGGGGTGGTATTGAATGGATCACCTCCGGTGGAGACAAAACCAAAACAGAACAAGCTAGAAATCGTATTACCAACGCTCTCGTCGGTCTTGCTATAGTCGCAGCGTCTTACGCAGTCATGAGACTTATCTCCTACTTCTTTGGAGTTAACGTCCTCGACGCTGGTACCACCATCCCGAGACCTTTCTAATTTGGATTTTAGTTAACAAGCTCTAAGCGGCCACCCGGTCGCTTTTTGTTTCTGTATAATTGAAGTATGTTCACGCTAGTTAAACCTGTTTGCGCCCAAGACTGGACCGGTGCTTGTGTCGGTACTGGTGCCGGTACCGACGTTGCCACCATCAGAGGAATTGAGTGCGTCATCACTAATCTTTTGCGTTACATCCCTAACGCTCTCGCTCTTGTCGCCGCCTTCATGATCGTTTTGGCCGGAGTTAAAGTCATCTCTGCCGGAGCCGACCCAAAAGCCTACGCTGCCGCCTGGCAACAACTTACCTGGGCAGTTATCGGTCTCATTCTTCTGGCTGGAGTTTGGTTGATACTGGTATTCATTGAACGTTTCACCGGAGCCCCGGTCACTCAGTTTGGTATTCCTCAATAATTAATCGGGCTCCTCCAGTTATAATTATCTCGTGAGGTCACATCTCTTTCATTTCATTATTTTTAGTCTTTTTTTTACAATCTCTCCCTCACTGGTATGGGCCCAGCCATCACCCACTCCTCTTCCCACTCCCACACAAACGCAAGAGACGAATAATCCCTGTGATAATATCGGCAAAGGCTCCGTCTACCCCCCGAACAGTGAATGTTTCCCCGAGGTCGAAAAGATCGAGCGACAAATTAATCTTTATCCCCTCTCCTGTATAGGTGCCCCCGAAGTTACCTATACCGATACCTATACCGGTTTCACTCCCCCTACAGTCGTTTCTGTCCCTGTCTATCACAATCTTTCCGATGCTACTCTCGGTGGTTACGGACCGGATCTCACTACTATGATTAATTCCGCTACTCCGGATAATCTTGCCAAGGTCTATCTCTTTAGCGGTCTCTTCGATAAACCATTTTACTCACTGGAAGAAACTCCTCGCGAAGCCTGGCGCACATATTGGCGTCTCCTCACGGCCAAACAACAGGCCAACGTTAAAGCCGCCTACCTGGATGCCATCAACTCACAACAAAAAAATGTTTTCTGGCATTACTACGACGAAAATGGTAATGATCACGAAACCAATGCTCAAAGTCTTCGCGGTAGTCTTCCGGGGTGTTTGAGGTCTGTTCCGGTTTGTGATGAGTTTTCCGAAGAATACCTTGATCTTTCCGAAAGTACCCAAGACAAATATGACAGTCTTCAGCCTTATGATTTTGACAACTTGCGAGGTTATATTGTCCAGGGTAGTCAAGTAGCCAGAGAAAATCTTCCTTACCTTGAAGCTGTTCTCTCCGGTATCTCAGGTGAACGCGGTCTTTTTTCCCATCTCACTCCTTCATGGACTGTCGCCAACCCGGAAAATCTTCCCACTACAACTAATGAAGGATCTCTCATCTCCCAGGTCATCGCCAGAGCTGCGGGTGTCACCTGTGCCATCCCCCAAAAAGCATACGGACTTCCCGCTCCAAAAACATACCCCACCATCTCTACCATCACTCAAGTAGTTTCCGTTCCTGTCACCGCCACCGAGATTAGCACGGAGCCGGATGAATGTGTTGGCCTCTTCTATTTCTGCTCATACTATAGCTCTCAATTTTCTTGTGTCAGTAATGGTTGTACCTGGAATAGAGGAGAAACAACGTTTGAGCTGACGGGTACGGCCATGGGTCAACCCCTGGCGGTTTTAAATAATCCCAAGGTCGACCAGATCACCGATATGGTTCTGGGGAATCCGGATAAAAACATCCCTTCCTTCTTCAAAATGCTTTTGCCTGACTTTGCCCAAGTCCCCGACAAGAGTATGATTAACGCCCCTACTGTTCAGAACACAACTATTCCTCAAGCCACTGTTCACGGCCCAAGCAACATTTGGAGAGAAAATAATCTGGCTCAAGACTCAATGCAAATTCTTCAAAACTGCTGGGCAGTTCCTGCTTCGATCCAAAGATCCAGCAAATGCAGTTCGACCAGAGTAGAGATCGGCCCCTTCGAATGTCCCACAGATTGTAACCCGGGTATCACTGATGCCAGTACTGCCATGGGTCTAGAAACAACATTCATCGACCTCGCCACTCGTTGGTTGGGTGTCGGCCATCCAAGAGTAGAAAATTTTGCCACGGTTGTCAATTCTGCCGTTGCCGCTGGAGTTGATCCAGTGTTTGCTTTAACCATATGGCTCAATGAGTCCAATGCCAGTAACTACGAAGGTATTTGTGAAAGACTCGGAGGAGGTGACCTCTCTTCAGGTTATTGCACCCGAATTCTTGACTTCGGTATTAATCTCGATGCCATTGCTTCAAATCCCAGCACCGGAGAATATCATTTTGAAGAACAACTCAGTCACTTCCTCGGTCTTCCGGGATATTACGCTTCGGCCTGTGCTACACAAATCGAAGAGTCTCAGTGTCCGATGCGTAACTTTATGGCCATGTTCCTCACCGGAAGCTGTGAACCATCCTCTGCCTCTGACGGTTACATGAATCATATAAAAATGCTTTATGAAGAATGGCTTGCCCCGGGACTAAATTTCCCCTGTTATCCCACTGCCACAGTCCAATAAACATGTTCACTCATGTATAATCTTTTGTATATGCTACGACGCCTGCAAATAGTCTTCTCCATCGCCTTTTTTCTTTTTACATCCCTCTTCATTTTATCTAGACCGGTTCACGCTCAGTTGGGTATCGACGACTATCTACAAGCCAGAGATTACCTAGACACTCTTCAGGACACTCTCGATGCGGCTGGCACCACTGCCTACCAAGCCGAGTTTTGTGAACGCCGTCAGGGAGATCAAATGAATCTGGAAACTTGGTACTCCGGTAAATGTGTAGAAGATTCTCTAAAAGGTGAAGGAGTAGGTTTCTCTGATATTGTTCTTCTCGATCTCATGGAAAGAGTTCAGGGCAGAGTCGATCCAGAAGAAACACTCTTCGATAAATTGGAAAAAATGGTCAATTTTGTCAGGGAAGCCATCTCCCAGGGAAAATCGGAAGATGATATCAAATTAGCTCTCTTGGAAAAGAAGACAGATGTTTTTTATGTTAAAGACGGTGGCATTATCGGCTCGGCAGGAAAAGGCATGGCCTTTATGATCAACAATCCACCTGCATCCACTAAAAATTACGTAGCCTACATCACTCAAAATCTTCAAAGACACCGGGTTATTCCTCAAGCTCTGGCTCAGACTGAAACAACCGGATATGGATATTCGGGATTAGGTGCTTTCCTTCCAATCTGGAAAATGTTCAGGAATCTTGCATATATGATATTTGTCATTTTCTTCATTCTCTATGGTTTCATGATGATGTTCCGCGTCAACATCTCGGCAAAAACTGTCATCACCGTCCAATTGGCTCTACCCAAACTGATCGCCACATTACTCATGATTACTTTTTCCTATGCCATTGTTGGTTTGATGGTTGATCTTATGTATGTTATTTTCTATGCCTTCATCAGTCTCATGGCCCAACAGAACCTGATCCTGGCTGAAGGTTGGCTTGTAACCCCGGCCTCTGGACAGCTGGGTGCTCTTCTTTCTTTCGTTGTTAATACTTTTGCTGCCATCCCTGCATCTGCCATCGGTGTCATCAACCTCATTCTCGGTGGCCCTAGTGTCTTTAGTGCTGCCCTTAGTGTTATCGGTGCCCTCTCGGGCATCGGGCTCATCATCATGCTTATCATTGTCATTGCTATCGCCATTTCATACCTCCGCCTCCTCTGGAAATTACTCACTGCATTTTTGAGTGTTATCATCGCCCTGATCACAGCACCTATTGTTCTACTTGCCAATGCCATGCCGGGGTCAAACACGTTTGGGAACTGGATGAGAGGCATCTTTGCCAATCTTTCGGTCTTCCCTATCACCATGGTTCTGCTTACCTTCTCATATATGCTCATGGTTCAACCGATTGTAAATATTGGAGGTCAATATCATGATGGTCCGATCGCTTTCGGTACCAACTTCCTTGAATGGTTCTTCGGAGTCAAAAGTCTCAACCCGGGAGGATTCCTAATGTATGTTCCTTTTGTTAGTCCACCTCTCTCAGCAGTTGCAGACTTTATGGGCAATGCTCCCGATGCCATGCTTGCCCTCTTCGGTATTGCCCTCCTCCTTATGGCTAGTAAATATGTCGATATCGTCCGTGATGCCCTCAAAGTTCCTCCATTCAAATATGGAACAGCTATTAGTGATGCTCTTAAATATGGAATGGGTACCAATGAGAAATGGGCAGGCAAAGACTATTTCGGGCTCCCGGGGGCGCTTGGTAGAGGAGCTAGAGGTGCTTATAGCAGAGGAGTTGATGCATCAGGTGCGGTTAAAGAGAAGCCTTCACTATTCCTTGGCGGTAAAGACACGGGGATAACCTCTCCCAAATAACACCATACTTCATTTCCATTCAAAACAAATAAATTCTGGGTTTTTTATATCCTCTTGAGTTTTGTCTCGAGTTTTTCCCACAAACCTCGATATCCTTGCTGTTGGTTGAGGAACGATCTGAAAGCAGGATGAACATCCTCTGCTCTTCCATACCATTTCGGAACACCGGCATTCCTCATTGCCATAGAACTTACGATCCCCATTCCCCTGAAAGGATTGATTATCCTCTCGCAATCTTCATAGAGGGATATCGTATATTTTGCCAAACTCTTCATGTGATCGATATTCAGATCTTCACCAAATCCAACGAATTTAAGCTTACCTGATTGAGACTGGTACTGGAATAACTCTCCTGCTCTTTGAACAAAGTCAACCATCTTCCATGGTTTTCCGTTTCTATTTTCGGTATCGGCAATAGAGTGGCAAAATAAGTAACCCTTTGCGGTTCCAGACATTGATCTTGAGATCCAAGCTACATTGCTTGAGCTCTCTCTTCCTTCTGCAAAATCTACGGTTCTTACGGAATAACCGAGAGGGTCAAGATTTCCCAACAAATGAATAAACAGTTTTGTCTTCATTGTTGCCAATTTATCAATTCCGGCATCGGGTGCAAAAACTGCCTTTTGAGCGTTGTGTACATCAATTGCGCTGCGCAAGATAGTCAATTTTGAATCCACATCACTTGCAGGAACATCGACCCTCTCGTTATTTATTACTCTTCCTTTCCTTTCCGCACCGGAAATGAAAGTTCTATTCCTCCAAGAGATCCATCCCTCCTCACTTGTTAATGCAGTCTCTCCCCCGCCATCGAGTCCGGTAGGAATTAATCTCGCAGGTACTAATGTCTTTAGTTCTCTTAGTACCCTCTGCCTGTCATAAGAACCTCCGTTTTTCTTAATTTGTTGCACCACCATTCTTACCAGAGGGTCTCTTTCTTCACTCACTTCATAATTTGCCAGTCTTTTTTCCGGTGGTTTTACTAAAGTTGAAAAAGGATCCAATCCAACTCCTTTTTGAGCCAACATAAAATTGGACAACAAGAAGGCAAAAGCTGCTTCTCCGTAATATCTGTTTATTCCTAAACTCTCATACAGCCCCGCCCTCACGGAAGGCTCACTACTAATAAAAGGCCAATAATCATTAAGCAATCTGTGAGGCTTGCTGGGGTCAGGTCTCCCAAAGTAATCCAGAAGAGTCTTCATTGATTTACTTACCTCAACTCCAATATCTCCAACTACCTCCGTCTCCGTGTAGCTGGTCGTAACATCCCCTGTCATTTTTGGGAACAGCTTTCTTTGCATAGCTCCGAAGCTTGTCTCGGCATAACGTGATATAAACAAACCTTGTTTCAAAGTAGCGGGAGTAATCTCATCAACATTTTTTATTTCTGCCCATTCACCCATAACCCTAGACACTCCAATCCAGGCATCAAGCTCCATACTTAACAATTTCTCACGCAACTGTGGAGGAAGAGGCATTCTCCGACCCTTAATAGTTACCCACTCTCCTGCACCCTCAGTTAAACTATTTAAAACCTGATTCCCATCTCTTGCGCCTCTTACGAATATTTGATCAAAACATGCCCTCAGAACTCTATCATATTCATCTTTAGTACATCCATATTCCATAAAGAATCTAGCCTCTTCAACTCCAATTCCTGCCTCTGCGACTTCTACCTCTCGAGGCTTAACAGTTACTCCATAAGTGGCAATATTAATCCCCGCATCTTGAAGCAGATCTCTTTGTTCTTCAGTTACTTCGCCGGTTCTCATTGCTTTAACCGCTCTTCTAACATCACTCTTCCTCGCTTTTCTACCTTCTCTATCATCTTCATCTAGATCATCCCCAAAAATGAAATCAAAATCTACCACTTCACTCATATCTTTTATTGCCTGCCTTCTTTCTCCTGATAATCCCCTTTCCTCTGCAGCCCTATTATCCATTAATGCCAAGTCCATTTTATTTAGAAATTTTTCTGTCATTGTCTCTCCTCTTTCTTCTTCCTCTGGTGGTCTGGGAGTAGGAGGAATAGGTGCTGGTTCTGGGGTTGGAGGTATTGTTGGCTCCCCTTCATTTGAATCTGCGACTGTAACCGGTCTTACGGGTTGGATACCATGTTCCACATCCACACCTAGTTCATCGTTAAGATATTTTAAGGCAGCTTCTTTAGAGCTCCAACGATTATTCCGCCTACCTTCAAGAAAATCTACCGCACTCCCAACTTTAATTCGATTCCTGTCTTCGTTACTTTCCAGTGGTCCTGGTGTATTATCTGGGTCTTTTGCTACGTCAGGCATATTTACACCACTTGCTCTTAATCTCTCAACCGCCTGATGTCTTTCGTCATTAGACGCATTTCGGCTAGTTGCTTGTCTCAAATCATCAATAATTTCCTCATACCAAACTGGCTCTCTTGCTCTTGGAACTTCTGCGGTAAGTTCATCTCCCACTTCAATAACATCAAAAAACCCTGAATCTGCAGTCTCTGTTCTCATCGCCTCTCTAACGCTATTGTAGAACTCAATTGTTTTAATAGCTCTCTGAAGCTTCTCAGCAGGTAGAATCTGGCTTAATCCAGTCGATTGAGCAATCTCATTTACCGCAAGTCCGGACTCACGACCTTCTTGAGGGGTCCCTTGAACAGAAATTTTACCTTCATCAATGTTAAGTCTGGCAATTGCTGTATCTAGCTCCTCGGTTTTTTGAGGATTTTGTTCCAGCAATTGTCTAAGCTTCTTTTCAGCCTCGACCCTCAATTGTTGTTCTTGCTCGTTTCTTTCAGGCATTATTGTAAGGAAAAATCGAACCTATAACTGGCCATAATTATATCACCAACAAACCTAAAAACAAAAACCCGGCCTTTAGGCCGGGAGTGTTATCACTAATCTATTCCTGATTTTTTTCAATTATATCGATCTTCTTTCGCAGGATATTAACAATATCAATCCATCCGATAGGTTTGATAATGATTACCTCTTTTCTAAATTCATACAAGAGTCTTAACTTGTGACTTTTATCTTGTGCTTTATTTACCAAATCGAATGTTTGACTCAGCAAGAACTTATAGGTTTCATACCCATCGTCACCTTCATTATCATCTAGCCATTCATCGTCTCCCGAATCATCATCATCTTCGTCATAATTATCCCATCCGTAACCAAATCTTTCGCAATCTTCAATATCACGGAGTGTCTGATGATCATGACCTTGATGCTTCATTAACAGAAAGGCTATCATTTGCTCTTGCTGATCTTGGGTCTGCCTCCATTCATTCTGAGATCGTTGTTCGGCTTCTTCTTTCTCCAAATTCCTAGATTCAGTGGCTAAAGTTGCCCTAACTTCATTTTGCTCATCCTCAGATAATTCATTCGTTCTTCCCTGCCGAACTTTCTCCCACATCTCTTGATTTCCGTGAAATAAAGTGCTCTTCTCAGAGACCCTGTATTCACTTCCATCACTCAGACGTGCAACCATATTTCCATCGGAATATCTGTCGGACAACCAACCTAATTCCTGAAAACTCTCTGAGTACATCTTTCTTTCTCCATTTGAATATGGAGAGGACAAGATAACTACTTTGCCATCATCTAGTTGCACCTTCTGACTTCCGTCAGAGTAAGAATTTATGATTATCATTACAAACCTCCTAGGTTTGAAAAGTGCTAGAATCCAGCCTATTCTACCACTTATAGGCCTCTTTTTCAACAAAACCCCGCCTGTCTCAGCGGGGCAACCTCAAACCTCTGTATCTTCTCTATCAAAGAACTCTTCATCCTCCTCTGTCCACTCACAGCTTTCCCAAGGTCGATAAGGCATCATCTCATCCTGATCTTCCCATTCCTTATCATCTTCCAGCTCAGGATCCATCGCTCCTCCTCATAAAAAAGAGCTTAAATT
>Ga0209728_1001974_pt1 | contig 11167 bp, 14 predicted proteins | sample RifGroD1_FD_183997 | JGI IMG/M metagenome (GOLD analysis project Ga0209728, IMG submission 183997) | Groundwater microbial communities from Rifle, Colorado, USA - Groundwater D1 (SPAdes) (version 2) | ecosystem: Environmental > Aquatic > Deep subsurface > Groundwater | place: Rifle, Colorado... | reverse complement strand
CCGGATTATGAACTCGAAGTAGAAAGGCGTAGAAAATACCGAGGAGAAAACCTCATCATCGGTTTTACTCAGCAGGGAGAGAGACATCGTGCCTTCGTTGGTTCTGGTAATGACGAAGACGAAGTCGAAACTAAGAAAGAAACAAATGCAAGCACAAAGGCTAAACCAAGCCCTGTGGAAAGTACAGAAGACCTTGACGATCTTTTGGCGAATGCGTTTTAATATTGTTTGAATAAAATGAAATTGGGAAGAGATATATTCTCTTCCCTCTTTTCTTTAGGAGTTAAAAAATGGCAAAAAAAAATACAAAAAATACAAAAAATGATGTCGTTGAAGATTCGTCTCTAAAGGACGATGTTGCTTTTTTGAATAAAGAATACGGATCAGGATTCCTTCTTCTTGGGGACGATACTATAACTAATATCCCCACGATTTCTACAGGGATTCCTGACTTGGACAAAACGATGGCTGGCGGATTTGCTAGAGGTAAAGTTGGCGAACTTTTTGGTGGTGAGCAATCTGGAAAGACTTGGATATTATTAAAAACCTATGCTGCTGCTCAAAAAGAAGGATTTAAATGTCTTCATTTTGATATAGAGCAATCGTGTTACATGGGATTTGCTAAAATGAATGGCGTTGATATTAAAAAATTGGCATTTTATCAACCGGGAGAAAATGATTATGCCGAAAATCTTCTAGAGAAGATATCTGAAATCGCAGCTTCAGGAAAATTTGATATCATTGGAGTTGACTCAGTTGCTGCATTGGTGCCTAAAGAGGAATTAGAAAAGTCCCTTGAAGATCAGCAGATGGCTTTGTTGGCGAGAGTAATGAGTCGTGCTTTAAGAAAGATAATCGTTTCTGCTGCTCAAGGAAATACCACTGTCGTTTTTATTAATCAGACAAGGACAAAAGTTGGTCAAATGTATGGTAATCCTGAGGAAACTCCGGGAGGAAAGGCACTCAAGTTTTATTCATCCTTTAGAGTCAAAACAGCGATGTATTTACCAACAAAAACAGACTATCCAGATCTGTTTGAGGGAGAACAGAGAATTGGTCATATTCTAAAGACACAAGTGGTTAAACTAAAATATGCTCCTCCTTTTGGTCAATGTGAGATTCCTCTTATGTATAAAGCTAAGAGAATGGCAATTGAAGCTATTGGAATTGCTATTGAAGAAAATATCATTGAAAAAAACAAGAGTAATCACAAAAGGTTTAAATATAATGGAAGCGAAATTCTTTTAGACGAAAAGGGTAATTACGATCTTTTGATTGAGAACCTAAGAAATATGGGTGTATTTATGGAAATCCTAGAAAAAATAGGGTTTATGGATTTTGAAAGAATGATTGAAGATGGCGACTTGACAGAAGAAATGGTAGAAGAGTATATTAAATCGAAGGCAGAATAAATCTGTAATTAAACCTAATATTAAGTAGTAAATGTATATGCCAATAAACCATTGTAAAAAAGATCAAGAAAAAATGAATTGGCTAACGGATAAGTATTGTGAGTCATTATATGATAAGCAAGAGATGGGATCAGAATCTGCTCTTGCTTATCTCTATGATAGAGGTATTGGCGATGATATAATTTCTAAATTTAAAATAGGATGGAATGCGCCAGATAGAATAGTTAATGATGAAGAAGAATTATCTGGTAGAATAATTTTCCCAATAATAAGTGAATTCGGAGACACCGTTGCTTATTCGGGGAGAATACCATTGCCAAAGAGAGAGATAATAGGAAATAAGCCTCATTGGTGGCATCAATCGTATCCAAAACCATTCTTTAGTTATGGACTTCATTTAACTTGGCCATATATTCTTCATGATAAAAGTGTTTTTATTGTTGAAGGACAGGTAGATGTTATTTCCTGTTTTCGACATGGAATAAAAAATGTTGTAGGAATAATGGGGTCAAGTTTATCAGAAGAAAATTTAGCTAAATTAATGAGATATGCAAGAACATTTAATGTTTTCATGGATGGCGATAGTTCTGGTAGAAAATCAGCAGAGTCTATAATGGAAAAAATAACATCATATTTAGGGGAAGAATATGTAAATTATATTCCCTTGAAATTTGGTGAAATTGAATATGATCCAGACGAGTTTTTGAATAAATATGGATATGATGGATTTTTGAAATTATATGAAAAAACTTTAGATAAAAAAAGAGAAGGAAAAAATGAAAAAAATAGAAATAGCATATGACCTCACCTCAATGTATGAAAATTATTTATTCAGGAAAGGAAAAGATAATAATAATGAAAGAGGATATTCTTATTTTCACCCCTCTGCATTTGGTGGATGCATGAGAAAAATGGCTCTACAATATTTTGGCGAGGCTAGAGAATCGTTAAAAGAGCCAAGGACCATTGAGGCTAGAGTAGAGAGAATCTTCCGCGCTGGGCATGCTCACCACTTTAGGATGCAATCAGAATTCGCTGATATGGGAATAATAAGGGGCTATTGGAGATCGAAGATAACAGGAAAGGTTTATGGCAAAGAAGATAAAATAGGAATTTTTAGGCCAAATAGTCTTGAAGAAATTGGAGAAGTGACTCCAATTGGAGAAACAAGAACTATTGGAGAGTTATTGGAATACGAGGAAATTCAGGTAGAGGACAAGGAATTCAATTTCAAGGGGCACTGTGATGGTGTTATTGAATTAGAAAAGGGAGATGAGAAAACTAGATTTGTCATTGACTTCAAGACAGTTAAAGCTGAAAAATTTTCACTCATATCCACTATGTCAAAAAAACCAGATACAGAATATGTCGCTCAAATAAATATCTACATGTGGCTCCTTGGAATAAAACAGGGTATTATTTTTTATGAAGAAAAAAATAGTCATCAGACATTAGAGTTTGTTCTTCATTATGATGAAGAATTGGTTGAAGAGATTAAGAAGAGTGCTAAATTATTATTAAGCTCAATAAAGAAAAATCAAATACCAAAAGTTCCTGAGAGATATGCGAAGACAAGGAAACCATGCACGTATTGCGGATATAAAAATTTATGCTTCAAGAAGTAAAAAAGGAAATTTGTTATATGGATGACTCTTCTATAAAAAATACACTTATATCATTGACGGATGAAGAGCTAGTGTTTTTTGCTCAGGAAGACATAGATGAATATAGGAAAGACTGCGTATGGGAGTGTCCATCATGTGGTTTTTCCATTTCTTATTTAGAATCATTAGGAAGAGACAATGTCTCTTATCTTCATGAAATAAGATGTAATTCTTTGTTTGGCAAAAAAGAATGTAAAACAAAAATGATATTAAAAAATGATGGTGGGAAAAAATTAGATTCCATTTATTTTAATGAGTTATTTTTTAGATACAAAGACAAAATGATGAGTGAAAGCAGGAATTATGCAAATATAGACTCATATGAAGAGATATATTCTTCCTTAATTAGTTTATTTATCAAAGTTGTTGGAGTTTTCGCAAGAGAAGAAAAGTGGGAAAAAACTGGGAATAAATGGTTTTCATCATTTTTTTGGAGAGCGGTAAAAAATAAGATAATTGATATTAGAAAAATGAGAAACTATAGCAAAAGAAGCCCTTCCGTTACCTGTGCTATTTGCGGAAAAGATATAGGGCAGATAACCGCAAAGCATCTTATGAAGGAAGGACATGAAGAAATATTTGATAAGATGATCCTTGATTATGGAAAGTCTATTTTAATTGATTCTGGCGAAAGTAATTATTATGTTAATGATAATGATTATTGTAAAAGAGCAAAATTTATTGGAATGACAGCTTATGAAAAAATGGATGTAAAAGAAAAAAGAGATTTTTATAATAGTGAATCACTAAAAGTTTATTATTCGTTGTATCCTCAGTCTTATTTTAAAAATATAGTTCTCTCTACAAATCAATCAATTAACGATGAAGACAGTAGTGATATAGAAGATATGGATAATCTAAGTGTTACAGAAGGTTGCAACAATGATTACGAGAACATTATTGGTAGACTAAGCACAAGCGATACAGTAAATAGTTTAGTTTCTGTTATGATTAGAAATAGACAAAATATTAATTTATTAAATAATTTCTTTAACGAAGATATAGAAGACGCTCTTAAAGTTAAAATAATTAAACAAGTTTTGTTTGATAAGATATCGTATGTTAAATTAAAGAATGTTGACTCTGACGACAATTATGGGGAAGTGAAAAAAGGGTTCACTTCGGCGTTATTGAAGATAGTCAAAACGAATGAAGAATGTAGAAAAATAATATACGACGAAATTCAAAGCAATTAACAAAGGAGCATGGTTATGGAAGAAAAGAGTAATAACATTAAGATGGACAAAAATACTGATGGTATCCCTATTCTGAGGGTTGGCTCTAGAACAAATGTGAAAGCACTGGCTGGCGCAATAACAGCAACAATCAAAGAGTCAGGAGCGGTCGAACTTAGAGGAATTGGCGATGGAGCGATAGGAAGGGCAGTAAGGGCCTCTATCATCTCAAAAGGTCACTTGGCGACAGCAGGAATAACATTAGTTAACGATCCTAGTTTCTTTATGACAGAAATAGAAAATAACGAGAAGACTGGCGTTAAAATAGTTTGTGAAAATAGATAGGAGAAAAAAGATGAACGAATACACAGAAAACAATGAAGAAGAAGACATCCTAGATCTGCAATATATGGAATTGGATGAATCAGATGAAGAAATGTTTAAAGACATCTACGATAAGCTTGAAGAATATATGGATAATGAAGACGAATCTACTCCATTTGTTGCTCCAGAGGATAGAATATCGGCCAGAGATTGGCTTCTAGCTTCCCTTAAGATCGAGGACGAGATAAAGTATCTAAAGGAAGTCTATGTCAAGGAACTTGAAAAAAAATATATTCTTCCTGTAAAGAATCAAATAGAAAAGCATAATGATGCTCTTGATATTCTTAAGCAGGGATTAAGACAATTTCTAGAAAATGCTGAGGAAAGAAAGGTTGATTTCCCTGATCTTGCGTCCGTTGGTCAATATGATGCAGCAGAGAAAATCATATATCCAGAGGACGAAAAAGAGTTTGCGAAAATGCTACATGAAAACAATTCAGAATTCATTAGAGTAACGCCATCTTTAGACAAAAAGGGAATTCAAAAATATTATAAAGAGAATAAAGAATTACCTCTTGAGGAACTAAGGGCAGAACCCGGTAAAAAATCAGTTCGTATTACTAGGAAAAAGATAAAATAACAGAAACTAGTGATTAAGAACTGTCACTCCCAATCATTCAGAATGGAAGGAGAGAAAGTAAGGTGCCTTCTTTGTCCCAATGAGTGTCTGTTGTCCGATGGTTGTAGTGGAAAATGTAGAGTAAGACAAAACGTTGGAATGAGCCTAAAGCTTATAAATTACGGTGAAATAGTCTGCTCTAAAATAGACGACATAAAAGACAGACCGATATCTTGTTGGGGCAAAGAGGCAAAATCAATCTCTTTGGGAATGGCTGGATGTAATAATCATTGTCCATTTTGTCAAAATTATAAAATAAGTCAAAATAGTATTTATGATAATAATGCAATATATCCAGAAAGCGTCATTGAAGAAGCAATAAAAAATAATGTAGATTTTATATCATTTACATTCACGGAACCAATTGTTTGGTTTGAATTTATTAATGATGTCTATAACCTGTCTAAACAAAAAGGAATAAAGATTTGTGTCAAGACTTCAGGATATATATCTGAAAAAATGATGCCTATTTTTTTGGAAATGATAGATGTGATTAATGTGGACATAAAGCCAATGGATAATAATTTTGATAGTATATGTGGAATTATAGATAGGGAAATACCTTTAATTTTTATATCTGAATCTATAAAGAGGGGGATTCATACAGAAATATCTCATATTATAATAGAGGGAATAAACGATGGACCAGACTCAATGTCCGTTCTTTATTCGAAATTAAAAGATTATAACATACAGAATGTCCCTGTTAATTTTATAAAACATTATCCATCATGGAAGAGTGAATTTGGTGTGACTTCTGAAGAAACATTGCGTGAATGTAAAAAAAGATTTAAGGAAGAGGTAGACAAGCATGAATGAAAAGAAAATGTTCGACACAAATGATATGACTAGAATAGATGAACAAATAGAAATAGAGGTTTATAGAACTAATGATCCAGAATATCAAGGAGAGACAATTTTAATCAGGCTTAAGAGTGGAGAAAAATTTGATATTGGCTTTAATGTGGGGCCTATATTCAGTAAGAAAATAATAGCAGGAATAGATAATAATGAGAGCATCACTGATTTGCGGGAAATGTAAAAAAGAGACACTGTCTTTTGAAGGGACAGACAATGGACTCCATGGAACGTTGGTAATAGATTTTTTTAATCAATATTTTCAGTTTGTTTGTCCAGAATGTGGTCATGTTAATGAAATGGATATGGGGAGCATTCAAAAAAGTCTGGATAAGAGAACCAAACTGCCATCAATAGGAAGATCGAATTTTTAGAGGACTTAATCCTTGCTATTTAGAATTAAATAAATAAGCAAGGATTTTTTAATATGGTGATCTTATAAATGGGAACTAATTTTAAACAAAATATTCAAATAGATAATAGTGAAGTATACAATGATGATTTTGCTTCACCTAGCTATTTGTCTCTGATAGAGAGTGGGGCAACAACGCTAGAAGACGACTTGAATGCATTAAGGACTCAAATAAAGAGAATACTAGGAACGTCCGATTGGTATTCTACTCCACCAAATACATTGCAAAGTTTTGCATTAGCAAATGCTTTTCTTGGATTATCTGATACGCCATCAAGTTTTTCTGGAAAAAATAGCTATGTAGTAAGAGTAAACTCTGCTGGAAGCGCACTGGAATTCTCAACATTAGCCTCGCTTTCCATGACAACAACAGTTGTTTCTGAAGGGACAAATCTTTATTATACCGACGAAAGGGTAGACGATAGAGTTGATGCTTTGATTCAGGATAATACAGGTATTACTTGGACTTATAACGATAGTTTAGGAACTTTAACTCCTACTATTGATATTTCTTCTTTAACTTCTTTAGAAACATTTACAACGACAGATTTGGATGAAGGAACGAACCTTTATTATACAGACGAAAGGGTAGACGATAGAGTCGATGCTTTGATTCAGGATAATACAGGTATCTCTTGGGCTTATGATGATGGACTAGGAACTTTAACTCCAACGATAACTTTTTCTGAGTTGGCCACTCTTTCGTCATTTACAACGACAGATTTGGATGAAGGAGATAATAAATATTACACAGACGAAAAGGTAGACGATAGGGTTAATGCCCTCCTTCAGGGTGGAAATGCCATTACTTGGTCTTATGATGATCCCGGAAATACACTAACTCCAACAGTTAGTCTATCTTCATTTACAACTGATAATTTATCGGAAGGATCAACAAGAAAATATTATACAAATGCTAGAGTCAACACCTTGCTTCAGGGTGGAAATGCTATTACTTGGACCTATGTTGAAATAGCAGGAACACTGACTCCAACTGTTAGTTTATCTTCATTTACAACTGATAATTTATCGGAAGGATCAACAAGAAAATATTATACGGACACTAGGGTGTCTACTTATTTATCTACTTGGGTAGGAACGACATCAATTACGACATTAGGAACTGTCTCAACTGGTGTTTGGCACGGAACTGCTATAGCTGATACTTATATTTCTTCTGCATCTACTTGGAATAATCATTTGTTAAATACAAACAATCCCCATGCAGTTGATAAAACTGATGTTGGATTAAGTAATGTTCAAAACACGGCACTATCAACTTGGACAGGAAGCTCTTATATTACTACTGTTGGAACATTAAATGGACTTTTGGTATCCTACACTTCTATAGGAGCATCGGTAGTCGTTGCAGAATTAAAAAACCATGCAGATACTAATTATACTGGAGCCACACTTAGACTTCATGCTGGTTCGTCTTCAACATATGGTGTATGTGATATCACTTCGATAAGAAGAGCTAATGGAGCTGATCTTACCTTTTATACAAGTTCATCAGCGGCTCCACCAGTTATGCAAGAGATAATGAGATTAACTACTGGGAAAAAAATTGGTATAGGGACAGATACTCCTTTATACACATTAGACGTTGCTGGAGACGGTAATTTTGATTCAAATTTAGATGTGGGTGGATATCTTGCAATAGCAGGAAAGACAATACAGACAGTCAGTACTGAATGGGTAACATCTGCTAGTTATGCTATAGCCCCCGCGACAAGTTTTGTTGAAATATATTGCACTAGTGGAGCGATTATTGTTAATAGTGGCGAAGCTATTTCTGTTACTGGAGCTACTGATGGTCAAGAATTATTTTTGTCGAATACAGGAAATTTTACAATAACATTAAAGAGTTATGCCGCTGGTTACCTTAGTTCAAAAATAAAGACTAGAGTAGGAGTGTCAGAGGTTGTTTTGACGGCAGGGTCTTATGCAAGCGCAGCAGCATATTTTATATTTGATGGAAACTATTGGATACATATTAGTTAATAGGAGAAAATAAAATGATAACATTGAGTGATGATGGCGTAGTTAAAATAACAACTTTTGCAAATCCTTACATAGATAATAGTGAATTAAAATTTATACTATTTCTTACTAAACAGACTTGGGTTATGCAAGGAACTGAGTGGGAAGAGGTTGTTGACGCAAAAAAAGAGAAATGGAGAAAAATAATATTAGATAATCAAACTATGGTAGATTATACTACTGGACTTTTTGCAGTTCAGGACGAAAATGGAGTATTTCCAGAGACATCTATTGGGGCTTATCACTATATTTGCGGGATAAAATTAAACCAATTAGGTGATCCAGATAGCTATGCCTATGTTGGAATGGCTAATCAAATAGAGGGGTTCCTTGTAAACAATAATTTAATTACAGTAGAATAATTTAAAAAAAATCGTATAATGTGTCATGTGTTCTCTTTCTAGGAGAACATGTGGCATATTTTTTTTGATGTAAAATGGAGGAATTGTATAATGGAAGAAAATTTTGAAATAAATGGAGAAATATCTTACAGCAAGGATAAGTCCGTGAGTCCAATAGCAGAAGATTCTATTAAAATGGAGCAATTGATAGATTTTATTAATAATAATGTTGAAGAAAAAATAGAAAATGTTGAAGAGAAAGTTGAAGAAAAAGAGGATGACAGAGATTTGTCGGAATATAAAGTTATAGGTATAAATGATAATCTGCCTATGCATCCGTGTGTTTTGATGGTGTCTGTTGTTAAAAAAGACGATAAAGAGGGTAACGTAGAAAATATAGGAATCCCCGGTTTTTTAGAGCCAGTAAATAGTAAATTTTATATTTTAGATAGTAATTGGAAAGAGATTGAAGTAGATGGTTTTGACGAATCGCTTAAATCTTACGTTTCTAATTTTCATAGAGAGGTAGTTTTAGATGAAACAAATGATTAATTTTGTTACAGACAAGGTTAAGTATATAGACGAGCTAGGGACTGACCTTAATGAGGAAATAGATATTGGCACACTTATTTCTAGAAATCCCGAAATGAGGGAAAAATTCAGATATGAAGGAAAGATAAGTGGTCGATATGAAAAGACACGTAGAGCTGTTAAAAAAATAAATTCAAATCAATCCTTTGAAGAATCGTTTAGAGAGAATACTTATTCCTTAGTAAATAATACAAATAATAGTAAGATTGATTATCATTATGTCTTTGGCAAAAATAGAGATTCTATTAAAGAAAAGATATATATACAAAACATGACAGAAGGACATATATGCGTTGGCTATGGAAAAGGGGAAGACAATAAGGGAAACAGATATATTATACGTGGTTTTGCCTCTGTTCACGATGTTCCTATGGAAATATGGGATTCTTATTTCTTTCAAGAACTTTTTCATAGGTCAAAAGCAAGATTTATATCTGAAAAAGATTTCAGAATATTAAGAGATGCATATGATAAAAAAGAAAAAATGCTAGAGCATGAGAGAGAAGATAGAAAAGATAGGAAGGGATTAGACAATACTGTCCAGCATAGTGAAGGTTCCTCTCATCGATCTTCTGAGGATTTTGTTACAAATTCAATTTCAGAGGAGATTGATTTGGGTAGTCAAGAAGTTGGAAGCGGAATAGGTTTAAATGACGTTCTTTCGGCAGAGAAAAGTAGCGAAACAATGTCTGACGAAGAAATAAGCAGTTTTATTAATGGTAAATTTTAAAAAAATAGGAGAAAATTCATGAAAATAAGTGAAGAGAAAATGACTGAAATAAGGAACGCTCAAGGAAATCTTGAAAAATTGCAAAGAGCAATCGGAAATATAGAGATTGATAAACAAAGGTTGATAGGCCATTCTTTTGAAGTGTCTAATAAATTGGAAAAATTAGCAGAAGATGCTCTGTTTGAGTCGGGTATTTCTCAGGAAGAACTTAAAAATCATAAAATTGATATACAAACAGGTAATATTGTTTCTTTAGAGGGAAAAGAAGTTTAAACCAAGAATATAATCCTTAGTCAGTTGCCTAGCAAATAAAATTTGTTGGCTTGAATTGTGAGGTTCAAAGTAAGAGCTGATTAGAGGGCAAAGGAAAGCTAACTATGCAGAAGTTACAATTAGGGTTAAAGAACACACCTACAGATACTCCACAAGTCTGTAGCACTGTAAGTACTGTATTAAACAGAGATGAAAGTCTCAGTGTGCAGAACATAAAACTGGATTGTAACAACCTCGATGTGGATCTATCCCAGCATACAGGGAATCAGAACTTGAGAGTCTCTGATATTGTGTATGTAATTAATATGAGAGGTAACCCTCTCATGCCGACAAGATCACAGAAAGCAGTGAAATTACTAAGAGGAGAAAGGGCTCATGTTGTAAAAAGGTTTCCGTTCACTATTCAACTAAATTATGCATCAGGAGAAAATAAACAAGAAATTGTTTGTGGAGTAGATTCAGGATACAAAAATATAGCCGTATCTTGTGTCTCAGAGAATAAAGAATTATTTTCAGCAGAAATAACCACTGATTTGAAGACTAAGAAAAGATTGGAAGAGAAAAGAATGTATCGGCGTAATCGGCGCAGCCGATTATGGTATCGTAAACCTAGATTTATGAATCGAGGAATCCCTAAAGGATGGCTTCCGCCATCCATTCTTAGA
>Ga0209728_1001972_pt1 | contig 11175 bp, 26 predicted proteins | sample RifGroD1_FD_183997 | JGI IMG/M metagenome (GOLD analysis project Ga0209728, IMG submission 183997) | Groundwater microbial communities from Rifle, Colorado, USA - Groundwater D1 (SPAdes) (version 2) | ecosystem: Environmental > Aquatic > Deep subsurface > Groundwater | place: Rifle, Colorado... | reverse complement strand
TAATTTTTTTATATAATTAAGACCAATTAAGGTAACAAAGAATTTCACGAGTTAAATCTTTTAACATTAAAGTTATACTTTGATTTCAAGTGTAGAGTATTGAAATTTTGCGTAGAAGTGCCTTAAATTTCGTTGTTTTTTGATTTTATAGGAAATTATACATTTCTCTTTATATTAATTAAATTATAATTAAGATTATATAAATAAGATATATATAGATTGTGCGAACTATTTTTATTAAATATGTTTGATTAATGTCTACTAATATCAATAATATAGAATATCTACTTACTATGTAAAAGGGAAATAGGTTTTTAGTTTGATTACTAATTAATTAATTAGTAATCAAATATAGAATAAAAATCAGGTATAGAACTTTAAAATCAAAAAAAATATAATAATATAATAATTAATCATAGTAATTAGATATTAGTAGATATTAATCAACTTTTTTTAATTGTATAAACTTGAAAATAGTTACAAATGTTTAAATACTACTACTTTTCTATGGAAATTGGTGATAAAGAAAAAAAAATAATAGAAATATTAATACAAGAAGACGAATTAGCAACGACAAAAATATCTTTCTTAATTTCTTCTAATTTATATCAAACCGAGTTTTATTTAAATAATTTACTAAATTTAAATATTATAACGAAAGAAGAGAGAAATAATGCTACATATTGGAAATTAAAAGGAGAAAGTGTTAAAAATGGAATTTAAAATAATAATACCAAAGAATCCACCTATTAAAAAAGAAGAAATAATAAATCAGAATAAAAAAATGTTTGCTGATGATTTTCAAAAAGAGGGGGTATTAGCAAAAACATTAGTTTTTACAAAAATGAATGAACCAATACAATGTACTGATTTAAAAGAGATTTTTCAGGGGTATTACCAAATAGAATTTGATATAAATGTTATTAAAAGAGCATTAAAAAGATTAAATGATTTAGGAATTTTACATAGCATAACTTCTGGGGAATTAATGACAATATCTCCTAACCAAATGAATGATTTTTTTAAAGAAGCATATAGAAAATTTTTTTTATATTTGGAGCATATACCAAAACAATTTAGAAAACAATATACCCATGTTACTTATTTTTGGGTTTCTAACGGAGAAGGAAATAATTACCTTGAATGGTGCTGTAAACTTTTGGGTTTTGAAATAAAGAAGGAAGATGATAAAAATGAAAAAAATTAAATGGACAAAAGAACAACTTGAGATTATACAAAATATGATTGGTGAATCAGAATCTATAGGTTACGATAAGGGATATAAAGATGGATTGGAAGACAATGAAAAAACATGACACAAAAAAGATGTGACTTCCTCCCCTACCTAAACACGAAGTTTAAGGTTGGGGCTTCCAACAAATCTAATGCTTACTCAGATTTGTTTATAGTTCCTGCTTCATCCACACAGCCTTTGTTTCCAAAGGTCTTACATAATGTTCACAGGCATTAATTTCGGCTAGTCCAGCCGTATTGATGTTTATTGAAGCATTCAAATCACGATGACAAACAAAACCACACTTCAAACAATAGAACTCCCGATTAGCCAAAGGCATATCTTGGATATTCCCACATTTGCTACAAGTTCTGCTTGTGTTCTTGGGATTAACCTTGATGAGTTGTCCACTAGTTCTTTCAACCTTGTAGGACAACATCTGAACAAAGCAACCCCAAGAGGCATCGTTAATGCTTTTAGCGAGAAGATGATTCTTAATCATATTTTTAATAGTCAATTTCTCAACACTAATAATTTTAAATTGTTTAATCAAATTGAAAGAAGTTTTATGAAGAAAATCGTTTCTTTGATTGAAAATTCTTTGATGAAGTCTTGCAACTTTAAACTTTGCTTTTATTCTATTAGCACTTCCTTTTTTCTTTCTGCTCAATCTTCTTTGAAATTTAGCGAGTTTCTTTTCAGAATTAACCAGGAATTTGGGATTTTCAATAACTTCTCCATTAGACAGAACAGCAAAACTTTCAATTCCAACATCAATTCCAACAGAATTATCTGGAACATCAATTTTTTTAATAGGAACATCAGAACAAGAAAATATAGCAAACCATCCAAGAGCAGTTTTTTTGATAGTAAAAGTTTTGAGTTTTCCTTTTGGAACTCTATCAAGAATGATTGGAATATTTCCAATTTTAGAAACGAACAATCTTTTATCAGAAACAAATTTGAATCCACTTTGAGGAAATGTTATGGATTTGTAACGATTGATATTTTTAAATCTTGGAAAACCAACTTTTCCTTTTTTCTCCTTAACCCTTCTGAAGAAATGATTAAAAGCATCATTAATTCTCTTGGAAATATTTTGTTTAACTTGGGAATGGACATGAAAATCAAAATCTTTAGTAAATTTATCCAAATCAAATTTGCTCAAAGAAGTTTTGTCAGTTTTATAGGCATTAACTTTTGCTTCAAGAAGTTTATTATAGATGAAACAGCAATCAGAAATAGTCTTATTCAATCTAATGATTTGAGTTTTAGATGGATATATTCTATATTTGAAGTTCATTTGAGTAAGCATAGAATATTCAACCAAAATACATTTATATACTTTTCTATTCAAAAAAATACAATGGAGAACGCAATTCATCTACAACCTAATAAGAATTTAGGATGTATTCTTCTTGCGAGTAGATGTGATGGAAAAAAGATGTAAATACTGCAAAAAAATAATAATTGAAGATTATGAAAAGTGGTTAGAAGAAAATCCAAATCAGGTTTATTTACAATGTAACTATTGTTATAATTTGGAGAAAATAAAATGAGTTTTTTATCAGAAAGAAACTTAAATTCTTCAGGGGCTAAATCAGATTATCTTTCTGGAAAGGTTGCTAATACCAGAATACTTACTAGAATAATTACTTATTTGAAAATTGTAAAAAAAGCATCAAGAAAAGAAATTTATAACAATGTTTATGTTGATAATTCAAAGATTGCTGATTCATTAAACTGGTTAGTTAACAATAAAATTTTATCTAAAGAATATGAAACCTATAAAAAAATATATTTGTTTGAATTAAATGAAAAATGGTTAAAATTATGAAAAAATTAATGTGTAACCCCGTGTCCAGACACTTAGTGAAAAATGAAAAAAAGTGTAACCCTTTGTCTATACGCTCAGTGAAAAGTTATTTAGTTTATTTTTTAGGGATGTTTGTTTCAATAAGTCTGCTTAAATTTATTATTTCAGAAGAACCAAACACTTTTTTATTTTGTTTTTTACCTATGATACCTATGATTTCATTTTTATATTTTACCGACGACAATTTTTATGGTTTTGGATTAATTGGGTTAATTCTAAAGAAAATAAAAAATTATCACAGGATGTTCTAAAATGAAACACTTAAAAGGAAGATTTGATGACACCAGATTAATGAATCCCGACGACGAATGGATTGTCTTAACAGAGTTCGGAGAAATAATTGAAAAGTTTAGAAATAAAATAAGTGCAACAGAATTTGCAAGAGAACACAAAAGAGATTTTATGGCTAATTTATATGTTGTAAATAGGAGGGAAGTTAATAGAAAAAGCGATTGAATTATGAAAAAACAAAATTATTGTCAAAAATGTGGAGAAATTATCTGTATAAACTCAAAAAATTGTAAATCTTGTTCAAAGATGGGTAAAAAAAATACATATAAAAGGAGAAGATTTAATAGGGTTATTGATGTAGAAAAATTAAAAAGATTATACATAAAAGAAAATAAATCTTCTGAAGAAATATCAAAAATAATTAACATCCCTAAAGTAACAATATGCCGTAGATTACATTACTTTGGAATAAAAATAAATAGAAAAAAAAGAAAAAATAAAAAAGTTTATTATTGTATGGATTGCGGTACTAATTTAAATCGTAATAGTAGCAAAAGATGTCACCAATGTAATTCTAAATTTCTTCAAGGTAATAACTCTCCTAGATTTAAAGATGGCTCTTCTAGAAAATGTTATCAGAGAATAGCTAAAAATTCACATAAATATATATGTAGCAAATGTTGTTCAACAAATAATCTATGCGTTCACCACATAGATAAAAATAGACACAATAATGAGGTATCAAATTTAACATTTTTATGCAGAAGTTGTCATTCTAATGTTCATAATCTTGAAAATAACTTTGGAGATAGAAAAAAATATCAAAAACAGAAAGAAAGGTTAAAGGATAAAGGAGGATTTAAATTATCTAAAAAATATTTTATGTAAAAACTAATATGAATATAGAATATTCTAAGGATTTATCTAAGAAAGTAAAAGTTATATCACAATCTTCTAAAAAGGATATTTATGAGATAATGGATTATACTATAACCTATCAATGTAAGAAAGGTAGAAATATTATGACTTGTTCTTGTTTTAATTCCACTAAATTTTGTAATGAAGGAATGTGTTATCATAAACTTGCAGTAATTATTTATTTGTCGTCGATAAAATTAGATAAATGTTTAAATAAATTAATTGAAGATTATTCTTTATATAAAGAAAATAAATTAACTCCGTCGGTAGATTTATTTTTAGATGAATTAAATAAGGTGAAAAAATTATGAGTAAAATAGACGATTTTGAAATATGGAGTTTTTTTAATGGTTTTAAAAAAGGAATTTTTCTTGAAAATCCAACAAAAGATTATAAAAAAAAGATAGTCAACAATCTACTTAAAAATAATTTGAAACTTTATGAATTACATTTAACTTCTTCAAAAAGTAAATATCAAGATATATTCTACTTTAGTGATAAAAAATTGATTAAGTGGATAGAAAAAAATAGGTATAAAAAAACAGACATCTTTATTGGTAAACTTTGTGGTATTCCTAAATGTTGTGTAAAAAATTATATTAAATTTAATAAATATAAAACTCACCAAGAGATATTTATGGATTATTTAACCAAAGTTAAAAAAGAGGATAAATTTAATGTTGCAATATCAAATAATAAAATGAAGTTTGGGCATACAGAATTAATAAATTTTATACCTTGTTCACCATATTGTAAAAACGCTTTGAAGATACTTAATAAAAATAAAAAATTATATGAACTTTATAAAATTGAAAATGAAAAACATAAATGAATTAATCGGAAAAGTGCATTGTGCGGATTGTTTAGAATTATTAAAAGAAAGTTATGTAGATAGGTGGGGTAAAACAGATTGGAGCAAAGAAAAATATAAACAAAAAGAATTAGATAATGGTGGTTCTGTTTATACAAGAAGTATAAAAGGATTTATGGGGAAAAAATGGGATGTTCTGCCTTCTGTTGAAATTTGGAAAGAATCTTTAAGAGTTATGAAAAGCGGAGCATTTGCGTTTATACTTTGTACACCAAGACAAGATAGTTTAATCGAAATGTTAATAAGATTAAGAGAAGCAGGATTTTGTATTTCTTTTTCAAGTATTTACTGGACTTATGCTAGTGGTTTTCCCAAAGCAGGAAACATTGGAAAAATGTATGGCAAGAAATTTGAAAATAAAAGAGAAGTTATTGGAATAAATAAAGATGGGGGAATGAGTATTGAAAATGGAATGGTATTTAGAGATGATAATTGGAAACCAAAAATAAGAGATTTAGAGATAACAAAAGGTTCTTCTGAATTAGAAGGATGTTACACAGGATTTCAACCAAAACCAGCAGTAGAAATAATTATTGTTGCTATGAAACCTTTAACAGAAAAAACATATCTTGCTCAAGCAATAAAAAATAAAAAAGGAGTTACTTGGTTAGACGATTGTAGGATACCTTTTCAAAAAGGAGATGAACCTATTGGAGGTTTTGGAAATATGGATATTGGAATAGGAAAACCTATGGAACATCAAAATTATAGAAGACCAGATTCAATAATATCTAAAAATCCACATACATTAAGTAAGGGAACAGATGCGTACGATGTTAATTGTTATGGAAAATATAACCCCCCCAAAATACCAATTAACTATATGGATTCAAAAGGTAGATTTCCAGCAAATGTTTTAGTTGAAGATGATATTTTAAATGATGAAAATTTAGAAAAAGGAAATGGGCATTGGAGTAAAACTAAAACAACTGGATTTGGAGAATTTGGTAATGGAAAATCAGAATATTTTGGTGTTGGAGAGAAAGATTTAAGTTTAGGTTCAAAATCTCGCTACTTTTCTTTAGATGCTTGGTGGGATAAAAAAATAAAAGAACTACCAGAGAATGTTCAAAAAGTTTTTCCTTTTTTATTCTGTCCAAAAGCAAGTAAAAGCGAAAAAAATAATGGATTAGAAAATTCAGACATAAAAGAAAAATCTGTTCGTGAAGAAGAAGGTAATCCAGAAAATTGGGACTTGTCAGAAGGAAAAGTAAGACAAAGAATGGTAACACCCCCCCCAAAAAATTTTCATCCAACTTGTAAACCAATTAAGTTAATGTCTTGGTTAATAACTTTAGGAAGTAGAGAAAACGATATTATCCTTGACCCATTTCTTGGTTCTGGAACTACTGCTGTTTCTTGTGAAATGTTAAATAGAAAGTGGATAGGAATCGATAAAGAAGAGGAATACTACAAAATATCAAATGCTCGTATAAATAAATTAAAAGAGCAGACAAAACTATAAAGTAGTTACAAAGGTATTTAAATAACATTTATATACAAATAATATGAAATGCAGAATTTGTAAACAAAAAATAAAAAATGAAATGAAATGTTATTATTATAAAGCAAATGTATTTTGTTCTTTTAATTGTAGAAATAAATTTGTGAGGGAAGAAAATGAAAAAATTAGAAAGAAGATGTGAAGCAGAGAAAGGTAGAAGTTTTTTTATAAAAAATAAATGTATTTTTACCGACGATGAATGTCAATATAGAGGAAGAAAATCCGAATGTGAAAATTATAGAACTTATGTAAGGAACTGGGAGGTTAATAGAGAAAGAATTTAATATTCCACAAACCTAAAATTTTATTCCGCCCTTAATTTTTCGGCGGGTTCATATTCACCCCGAAGGGTGCAGAGCAGTTTGATTAACCATCTTCTGCTCTGTTATAATCAAAAAATAAAATGACAATAAAAATAACAAAACAAGATTTAGACGAAAATAATTACTACAAAGAATCATTCTTAGATATAAATGAAAACAAAAGAAGAAAAAGAAATTATGGGAATTTTATTAGAAGGGGGTGAAGAAGAATGAGAACAGAAAAAGAAATTAAAGATAAATTAAATTATGTTAAAGATAATATTATAGAATTAATCTCTAACGATAGAAATTTATCTAATGTTAATTTAGCAAAATTAAAATTAATTATAAATGCTTTAAGATGGGTTCTTGGAGAAAAAGAATTAATTTTAAATCAAATTGGTGGGACAAAAATATGAAACAACAAGGAATTAAAATGAAAGAAGAATTTTGTTTGAGCGATAAAAGAAATGATTGTTTTACTAATTATAGTGTATGTGAACATTCTTATAATGAAAAGGATGTAAAAGAGTTTATAAAATTGTTGAAAGAAGAAATATATAAAGAAATTTCTTTTAAGCATAGCGATGAATGGGAAAAACAAGATAAAATTATAGATAAACTTGCAGGAGAAAAACTTTTATGAAACAACAAGGAATTAACACACGAAAAAGAAAAGATAAATTAAAAAAACCTAAATTTGCTTTTAATATTTTAGACGAAGAATTAAAAGGAGCAGAAAAAGAATTTGATTTATATTTAAACACCATTGTCAGGTATTTGTTTATTGACGAATGCACATCTGGAGATTATTTTCACAATTTATATTTTGATTTATTAACAGATGGATTGGAAGATATTGATAAAAGCAAGAAAACAGAAAAAGAAAAATATGAATTAAAAAAAGATTTAATTCATTTGTTTGATAAAGAAAACGATGGAACAGAAGATGGAATAAAAAAATCAAAAATAAAATATTATAAAAAATTATCAAGTTATGCAAAATCAGTTTTATCAAATTCATCTGATGAAGAAAAGAAAAAGGAAATAATTGAAGAGGGTATAAAACAAAAATTGCAATGGTCTGAACAATTTAATAGAAATTCTGAATTATATAAAAAATTGGGGTATAAAAAATGATTAAAGGACAAAACACACGACGACAATTTGCAGGATTTTCCAGTCAGCAAGAACAAAATGCCCCTGCTTATGTGGAGGCGATACGATTGGGGACGCCTGAGTCGTTTATCGGAAACAAAAATGCTGACACCAATCAGCGGGAACATAAACATCTCTTGGGAGATAGAAAACTCAATGCCGATAATGAGAGAGTGGATAACAATTTGAAACATCGCTACTCGGTAAGTCGCCACGAAGATTGCCCACGCCCCGCTGATGTAGTGGCTTGTCCTCTAAAAGACCAAAGCGTCTGTCAAGTTTACGGAACAGAATGCCAATACAAAAATCGTTATAATTGCAGGGACTATCAAGATTATGCAAGGAGAAAAAAATGATTAAATTTTATCTGGCTGGAATATCAATATTGATAGTTTTCGCTCTCCTTGCTTTTTTATTGATAGATTCTATTAACAAGATATATAATCTTTTTAAGATGAGAGAAAAGAAAGATGAATAAACAAAAAGTTTAAAGGAGAAGATGACTATACTATGGGAAATATTTTAGATGAAGATATAGAACAGTGGTTAAAATGAAAATTAAAAGAAAAGTAGTTTGTGTTTATGGAAACTTCGACGACAAAAGTGATTTTGTTTTAGAACCATACCTTGAAAATTGTTATGATGACAGCGTCGGAGTATTTGAAATTGAAGGTGAAGAACAGGAGAAGTTTGAATGAAAATAATAAATTTAACAAGATGTAAGAATTGTAATCATTTAGAATCAGAACACAATAGTTGGGGAACTTGTTGTAATAAAACTATAACAAGAACAGAAAGATTAAAGTTTATTAGTGGATATAAATTTGTTCGATGTTCTTATGTTTGTAATTGTGATAAATTTGAGGAGATAAAATGAAAACAAAATTAAATTTAGGTTGTGGAAAAGATATAAGAGAAGGGTGTATAAATTTAGATAATAAAATACTTGAGGGAGTTGATATTGTTTATGATTTAAATGAGTTTCCATATCCCTTTCAAGATAATCAATTTGAAGAGATTATCAGTTTTGGTTGTATAGAATTAATAGATGCGGATTTTATAAAAATAATGGAAGAATTATACCGCATTACAAAACCAAGTGGAATAATAAAAATAAGATGCCCTGCTTTTCCCAATATGTGTTCTGTTCAAGACCCCCTTACAAAACATTTTATAATGTATAATTCATTTAATTACTTTTTAAAAGAAGGGGGGTTAGATTATTATTCAAAAATACATTTTAGAATAAAAAAAAGAGAATACATATTTTCCATTAATAAATTTAAATTTGTAAATCCCCTAATAAATATATTCCCAAAGTTTTATTCAAGATTTGTGTTTAATATATTCCCAGCAACAACACTTTATTTTGAATTGGAGGTAATAAAATGAAGGGAGGACACTATGAACATCTACGAAGCTATTAAAGAAATGGAAAAAGGAAAGAAAATAAGAAGACCTATTTGGAAAGAAGATTCTTATTGGAAAATTGGAGCAGACGAATTAATTGAATGGAATGATAGCACTCCTGCAAAAGTTCATTTAAATCAAATTAAAGCAAAGGACTTTGAAATATTTGAAGACAATAAAATTTATTTACAATGCGGTTACGAAGACGAATGTCATAAAAAAGATTGTTTAAATTGTCCGAAGAAAAATACTTATTGTTTTGAATTAACACAATCAGAAGAATGTGTTATTGAAGATTTTGGAATTGGTGATTTAAATGATTTACTGGAATATGATGGTTATAAATTAGAATTAATGCAAAAGATTATGAAAAAGTTAATGATAAAAATATTTAAGATAATAAATGGAGATAGAGATGATTCATAAGAAACTAAATCTGCACGGAGAACGGCAAAATGCCGTGCCAACGCTAAAATCAATGGGTATAGAATTAAGATTTTTCTGTAACCCTCTTTTTTTTAGGGGATATGATGATGTTTGCCGTACTCATCTAATATCTCCTTGTTTCTTATGAAAAAATCAAAAGCAAAATTATTAAAGATGTTTGTTGATTATACTTGTGAGCAATGTCATAAAAAATTTAGTGAATCTGGTTTAGAAATTCACAGAATAAATCGTGGTTGTGTTGGTGGAATTTATGAGTTAAGAAATTGTATGGTTTTATGCAGTCATTGTCATAGTTTAATACATTTTAATGAATTTTAAGTGTGCGTATTCTGTACCGAGAGACTTTGCTGTCGGTGTTTCGCACACAATATATAACAAAATATTGTTTATAAACTTTATTTATTTGAAATTTTTTTGATTAATTCATCTTCTTTAATAATTTTCGCTCTAACACAATTATAAGCGTTTTTATAAATAATTTCTTCCAAATTAATTGAATTATGACAACCATAACAAACTGGAATAAGAACATTAAATTTTGGTTTAAACCTTTTTGGAATTGAGTGATGAGTTGTTTTTTTAATTTCACTTGAAAATATTTTTCCACATTTGAAGCATTTGTCGTCGTCGATTTTGATAGAGAATTGTTTGATAGTTATTTTACAATTTTTGAAATTATCACCTTCCATAAATTCACTTATTTATATATTATTTAAATAGATGTATTAATTTTATTAAAGTAACAAACATTTATATACTATTTATATTTAAATAAATTATGAAAAATAAAAAAGCAAATGTTATAAGTGTATTTATGTTAATTTTTGCATTATTAATATTATACGGTTTATATTTTTCTTTTTTCTCCAACGGATTTATTAAAACAACAGACGACGGAGAACATACAGGAACCGTTACAGCAGTAGAAAAAAATGGGATTATTTATTTTAAATCAGATGCTCAATCATCTCAAGAAGATATTTATTGTGTTATAGACGAAGAATTAGTTAAAAATTTAAAAGACAAAGCAATAAATAAAACAAAAATTACTATACAATATATTGATTATTTTATAATTGGATATAAATATTGTGCTGGAGAACCAGCGATAATTGTGGGGATAAAATAGTGGAAAACAAAAAATTAGACCAAGACGGAAATATTATCGAATACGAATCAAAAAAAGAAGTTAAGAAAATAGGTGATGGGGGGCATATTACTTTA
>Ga0209728_1001969_pt1 | contig 11181 bp, 7 predicted proteins | sample RifGroD1_FD_183997 | JGI IMG/M metagenome (GOLD analysis project Ga0209728, IMG submission 183997) | Groundwater microbial communities from Rifle, Colorado, USA - Groundwater D1 (SPAdes) (version 2) | ecosystem: Environmental > Aquatic > Deep subsurface > Groundwater | place: Rifle, Colorado... | reverse complement strand
ATTATTATGTGTTTAGCGATATGGCATTTGGAGATGTTAGGGAGTATTTGACTGGTAAAGGAGAATTAGATTTTTGTGAGTTAGTTGATGAGGATTGTGTTGAGGAATTGTTAGAGATACATTGTAATGATTGCGATTGTAAGGATGGAACTGCGTGTGACGGATGTGGTCGTGAAGTGGAGAACGGTAATGTTGTTGATGAATCAGATGAAGATGTTTGCTCTGTATGCGGAGAAACTGATTGCGACTGTGGAGAATGTATGTGTGATGATTGTCGTTCACAAAGACATGATGATATTGTAAACGCATCTGTTGGCAAAGCATTTGAAAAGATAATGGAAAGTGAAGGATGTCCTAATTGTATTGTTGATGCTTTATTTGAGATGAGTTTGGAAATGAAGAGATTGGGTTGGGATGATCATAGGAGTTATATAGACGAGTGTAATTGTTGATTATCCTATGGAATTGAAATTTAGTGGGATTTTTAGATGTAAATAAATAATGTTTTGTGTTTTATAAGAAGCTTGAGAAATCAGGCTTTTTAATTATTCACAAAAATAATTTGTAATCCAAAGTCGAGAGGTAATTTGGGAAGTAGCTATCCCATCTCTACACGCCTCTCTTCTTTCTATTTTTAGTGTAGAGATCAATAAATGTGTAGAAAGAAGGAATTAAAATGGAAGAAATTAATCAAGAGTTAGAAGTAAAAATGAAAGTTTGTAAAATATGTGGTGAAAAATTACCATCAACAAAAGAATATTTTCATATTCATAACGGATGTAAAGACGGTCTAAACTCTGTCTGTAAAAAATGCAGAAGTAAATTAGCATCAGATAAAAATAGAGGAAATATAAACACTACTGGAGTAAAGAAATGTTTAGATTGTGAAAATATTCTGGAGGTAAATTCTACAAATTTTAAGACATCTACAAAATCATTGGACGGTTATTTAAACGTTTGTATTAAATGTCAAATAAAGCGTAGAGATACAGATTGTCGTGAGGGATTTAAAAAATGTCCAAAATGTGAAAGAGAATTATTAATATCAAGAGACTATTTTCAAGTAAGCAAAATATCTCTTGACGGATTTGTGAACACTTGTTTAGAGTGCAACAATAGAAATTTCTTTCCAGATATAGCACCTGAATCGTGGTCAAATGAAGACATTAATATTGTAAAAGATAATTATATGGATTTAAACTTATATGATATTATTCCATTACTATCAGTAGAACGTACAGAAAAAGCAATATTGCATATAGCGCAAAAATTAGGTATTAGAAAAATTGAAAGCTATGTTGAAAACTATAACAGTTTAAAATATAAAATTATTAATAATGTTCTTCATAAATATTGTAAATCATGTAAAAGATATTTGCCTATGGAGTATGATTATTTTCCAAAAGATGAATCTTGTATAGATTCTTATCGCAACGTATGTCGCGAGTGCAAAGGAGAATCATTTAGATTCAATTCTGATGTTTATAAATGGTCAGAACACGATATTCAAATTCTAAAAGATAATTATCCTCATATGACCAATAAAGAATTATATAATACATATTTTCCATTCCTAAGTATAAATAAAATGATGCATAGGGCAAATGATTTAGGATTCTTAAAAACAGAAGAAACTTTGCAAAGAGTATATGATGAGATAGGAGAATTTCATTCTGAAAGATTAAAGGGAACTAATAAATGGAGAAATGACAATAATCCTCAATTTGATAGCAAGAGATTTGGTTCATTAAATCCAAATTATAAAGGTGGAATTAGTGCATTATATCAAGAATTAAGAAGAAATATTAAACAGTGGAAAATAGACAGTGTTGAAAATTCTAATTATGTTAGTTTGCTTACGGGCAAGAGGTTCAATGATATTCATCATTTATATAGTTTTGACAACATAGTTAAAGATACTTTAGAAGAAACTGGATTACCATTATATGAAGATATTTCTTTTTACTCTGATGAAGAAATAAAATTATTAGTAGATAAGTGTCTTGAAATTCATTACAGACATCCTTTGGGCGTTTGTTTAGAAGAGCGATATCACGCCAAATTCCATGAGGAGTTTGGATATGGTGGTAATACCGAAGAACAATTTTATGAGTTTTTAGATAATTATTATAGTGGCAAATATAAATATTTAGAAGAAGTAAGTTAATAATTAAAGGAAGTGACCTTGTGGCAGGAAGACCTAAAAAAGTGGCAACAACTAAGACAAAAGAAAATATAGAAGTGTCTCTGCCACAAGTTGAAAAAGAATATTATAGATGTCCATGTTGTTCAAAGAAATATACAGACCAAGATAAGGGATTTTATCAATCAACATCTTTGTTGGTTAAGAGTAATAACGGTCGGATGTTTATATGTAGAAAATGCACAATAGAATTATATTCATATCTTGTTGAAACCCACGAAGACACAAAAAAAGCATTATATTTATTATGTAGATGGTTAGATATATACTTTGAATCTAACTTATATTCTAGTGCAGAGCAACAGGCAAGAAACTCTAATGGGAATATAGCACAAGTATATATTACAAAAGTTAATTCATTGCCACAATATTCTAGTTTGTCATTTATTCATTCTGCAAGTATAGATGGTCAAAAAAATGAATTTTTACCACCATCAGAAACAGATGTACAAATAAAAACTTGGTCTGAAGAAGATGTACGTAATAGAGATGATGTAATTCGTTTGGTTGGTTATGATCCATTTGAAAATGAAAATCCAATGGACAAAAAATATCTCTGTAACGCATTGGTTGATTTTCTTGACCAAGACACTGTAGACGATTCTTTTAAGTTACCTATTTGTATAGAGATTGTTAAAAGTTTTAATCAAATTGATAAAATTAATCAAGCTCTTGCTCTTATGACTGCTGATATTAGTAACATGTCTAGTCAGGTCGGTGGAGTAAAATCATTAGTAGAAGCAAAAGAAAAAATTTATCGTTCAATTTTAGCAATGGCTAAAGATAATGGTATTTCAGTTAATCATAATAATAACAAAAGCAAAGGTGGAAATACATTAAATGGCACAGTAAAGAAATTAAATGAAATTGGATTATCAACAGCAGAATTAAACTTATTTGATTTAGAAACTTGTGATGCCATGAAACAAATTGCAGATTTTAGCAATAAAAGTATTATAGAACAATTAATGTTTGATGAAAATGATTATACGGACATGATATCTCAGCAAAGGGATTTAATAAAGAAATTAGATGATGAATTGATTAAATTAAGAGAAGACAATAGACTTATGAAAATTCAAATTATACAACAATATGATATATTATCTAGTGGGGGTTGATTGTTTTGGAATATTTTCTTAGAAGCTCTGAAACTCAACTTTCCCAAAAAAAACTTGAAGGTTATTTAAAGTTGTCGGAAATAATACAATGGGGGAGAAAAGCACCAATTAAGTTTTGCGAGAGATTCATGGGAATTGAGTTCCTCGATGCACAAAAATATGCATTTATGAATTCTTGGTTAAAAGCATATAATCTTTGGTGTATTACTAGAAATGGCGGAAAATCAACCCTCGCCGCACCTTTTCTCATGTCAAAAGGAATACTAATACCTGGACACAACAGTTATATTCTAAGTAATGTTTCAGCGCAAAGTCAAGATACGTTTATGAAAATTGAAAAAATAGCCAAGAAAGAAATTCAAAGTTTTGCAGGATTGACAGATTTTTTTATGGGAGAACTTGTTAAATCTACAGCTAATACGGATGGGTTTACTCATTCTCAATCTGGATTTAATTATAAACTATATAATGGCAGTTCCGTGACTAGTTTAAGTGGTGACATAACAAATAATAGAGGAAAAAGATCATCGTTAAATGTGTATGATGAAAGTGGTTGGACGGAAGAAGAATATGTAGTAGCCACTATACCATTTTTGTTACAGAATTCTACTTTTAGGCTTGGTGGTGATTTAGATGTAACTACTTATCCCCAACAAATACCTAATCAAAGATTGTTTATCTCGTCTGCGTCAAGCACAGATAGTTATTATTATGCCTTATATAAAGATTATGCAAAACGAATGTTTTTAGGAGATAAGAATTATTTTGTATGTGATTTAAATTGTGAAATTATGATTAATGCTACTTATAATGGAAAATTATATCCTGTTCCACTTATTAATAAAGATGAAATTGATGCAGAAATGAGAAAAAACAAAGAAAAAGCTATGAGAGAATTTTACAATAAATTTAGTCTTGATGGTGGAGATAAACAGGTTTTTAAAAGGGCAACAATTGTTAGAAATTCTCAATTGAGATTGCCAGTATTAAAAAATGATGATCGTGGAGAAAGAAAGTTTATAATAGCCTATGATCCAGCACATCAATATGACAACTCTGTTTGTCTAGTTGGAGAAGTAATATTTGATGAAAATGTCGGAGAAAGATTAGAGATATGCAATGGAGTAAGTTTTGTAGATATAGGTAAAAAGAAAAAAACACCTATGAGAACACCTGAGCAAATATCTTTAGTAAAACAAATGATATTGGATTATAATGGAAAAGGAAATCCAGATTATGAAAATATTGAATGTATACTAATCGATGCAGGTGCAGGTGGACACGGAACTACAATAGCAGATTATCTTATGGAAGATTGGAAAGATTCGAATGGTCTTAAACATAAAGGTTTTATTGATAAAGAGGAGTGTAAAGAACATATTCATAAATTTCCCAATGCTGTTGATAAATTAAAATTAATGTCTCCACAAAAATATAAAAAAGAAATGTTTGATGCATTATTAGAAATGAATAATTTAGATTTAATATCATTTACGAATGAATATGATTCAAAAGGATATTTATTATTACCCAATTATACAGGAAAAATGATTGATGTAGAAGACGATGATGGCAATATAGTTAAAGAAAAAGAAATAATTTTCAAGAAATCACCTTTGGACTTTGAAGAAGAGTTAGCATTAAAAAATATTGATTTAGCAAAAGAAGAATTGATTTATACTTATAGATACACAGGGAGCAATGAAAATTATAGATATGATTTAGCTAAAGATAAAGAAAATGAATTAAATGATGATAGATCCTATTGTTTAGCTTTATTAGGGTGGTATTTGAAACAAATTAGAAGAAAGAATATTACCAACAAAAAACGTCCAACAAACATCTCCCCCTCATCATACTTCGCAATAGCAAACAAATCAAGCAGAGCAAGACGATAACAAAAAATAAACCAAAATAAAAAACACAAAGAAAGGAGGTTCATCCTTGCCAGACAACAACAATCAAAACAAACCACTCTCCCAAAACTTATTCGCATTAAAAGAATCATGGGAACCATCTAAATCAAAAAACTTTTCCCTATCTCGCATTGCATCATTTTTCTCAAATAAAAGATCAACAAAAAACAGTAAAAACATTACAATAGATAAAATAAAATTATGGTTACATAATCCAAATAAATATCAAACAGAAATTCTTGATTTATCTGATTTACTATACGCTCCTGAAGGTATCTATAAAACATTAGTAAATCTAACCTCAAATATGGCAACTTTGGATAATTATCTTCAGCCAACAAAATCAACAATGAGAAAATTAAATTTAGAGTTAAAATCAAAAACTGAGTTTGATGAATTAGGAAATCCAATAAATGAAGAGATATTTGACAAAATTCTAAATAACTTTGAAAATGAATTTGATACAGTTCGAAATTATATTGAAAATATTGATATAAAGAAAACTGGAAGAAGAATTATCGAAAGTATAGTTAGATATGGTGCTTACTGTGGATTTGAAAAAAATGATGGAGATTTTCCATATCTATGGGATTTGCCAATAAAGTATGTTAGATTATATTCAATTAAAAGTGGACAGTATAAAGTAGAATTTAATTTTAAATATTTTGATGATTTATCAAGAGATAATGAATTATCTGAATTTGCATGGGGAATTTATCCTTCAGAATTTAAGACTTTATATGATAGATATAAAAAGAATCCAGATAAATTAAGATATCCTGAGTGGCAACCTTTACCTAATGAAAAAGTTTGTTGTATTAAATTAGGTGGAGATAATGATACATTCTTTTTACCATTGTATAGTCAATTATTTACTGAGTTATTTTTGTTGAATGATTTAATTGATGAAGAGATTGAAAACTCGCGTGACGACAAAATTAAATTAATAAATATAGAATTTCCAAATCAAGAAGGTGTACCTTTGGTAGAACCAGAAATCGTTGCACAATGGGTGAACGTGGTAGCTTCGGGAGTCCCATCGTCAGTCTCGGTTACAGGTTCACCATTTCCGTTAAAAGAGATTCCATTTAAATCTATTCAAAATGAGAAAACAAATTTAGCTGAATTTGCAAAATCAATGGCTTATATGCAAGCAGGAGCAAATCCTTTATTATTAGGTGGATCAAGTACAAATTCATCAGTAGGTGTAACTCAGAATTTAGTTTACATACAGTCTAATGTATTTAGTATATTAGATAAAATACAAAGTTGGTTTAATTATAGGATTAGTAATGTGAATTTAAGAAAAAAATACACATTTGAACTAAATATATGGAAAATCACTTGGTACAATAAAACTGAAGAAGTGGAAACTGAATATAAATTAACTACTATAGGAGGAAGTTTAGCGGTTTTATCCTCAAAGGTTGGACACAATTCTGATTCTTATGACGCAACATTACAATATGAAAATTTGACAAAATCAAAATTAAACTGGGTTGTTCCTGTGAATATGAATCAAGCAACAAATTCTGAAGATAAAGGAGGAGCACCGAAGACAAGTAATCCTTCTGATTCTACCATTATAGGACAAGATAAAGAAAGTAACATCAGATAATTTATATTAATTATGAGGTATGGCATGTCGTGAGACACCCCTCTACCTCTTTATTTTTTATTTAAAAATATTAATAAGGAGGAATATAATTGGCATCTGGGGTAAAAAGTACATACGAAGAAGTTAAATATTTTATTGAAATAGGAAGCAATAGCGGATGTAAATTAAATATTACAAAAGAAGAATATGTAAATGCAAAGCAAAAAGTAAGAATTAATTGTAAATGTGGCGAAGAATTTATTACAGATTATAATAATTTTCTTCATCAAAATAAACGACAATGTAATAAATGTTCTAATCAAATTCAGTGGAATTATGAAATGGTTAAAAATTATATTGAAGTTGAAAGCAATAGTGGCTGTAAGTTAATTACTAAAATAACTGAATATAAAAACACAAGTCAAAAATTATTAATTTTATGTGGTTGTGGTGAAAATGAATTTTCTACGTCATTTGAAAATTTTAAAAGTAAAGTAAAACATAAGCAATATTGCGATAAGTGTGGGAAAATAAAATGGACTTATGAAAAAGCAAAAAAATTTGTAAATAATGCAGGATGCGAGTTACTTACCAAAAAAGATGATTATTATAACGGTAGTAGTTGGGTAAATATTGAATGTAAGTGTGGAACCCCTTTCTTAATAAGATTTTATAATTTTAAAACAGGAACTAAACAATGTCCTGAATGTACAAATCTAAAAAGATATACATATCAAGAAGTAAAAGAATATTTTGAGAAGTATGGTTATAAATTATTGAGTAAAGTATATAAAATTAATACTACAGAATTAAAAGTAGAATGTCCTAAAGGGCATATTTTTAAAACTACTTTCGCACACTTTAAAAATAATGGAAGCCGTTGTCCAATATGCCAAGAGTCTAGTGGAGAACAAGAAATAAGAAATTGTTTAGATTCTTACAAATTTTTATTTATGTCTCAATATAAATTTAAAGACTGTAAAGATAAAAAAGAATTACCATTTGATTTTGCAGTATTCAATGATATAAATAAAACAAAATTAGAAATGTTGATTGAATTTGATGGAAGGCAACATTTTGAATGGATTAAAGGTTGGATGACAAAAAAAACAATTTGAAACTTTGCAATATCATGACAAATTAAAAAACGAATACTGTAAAAAACACAATATAAAATTAGTACGTATATCCTATAAAGACTTTAAAAACATAGAAGCAATCCTAACAAAAGAACTTGATATCCTAGCAAAAGCATCTTAAACCAACAAAACAAAACATAAAAGTAGGTGATAATCATATTCATATATTGTTTTGATGAACAAGAAAAAATAAAACTTCAATCACAACAATTAAAACTTTTCCAAGAAACTCACATTGATAATAAGCAATGTTGGGTTTTTGCTATTGATACCAACAATAAATTTAATTTTAATCAAATCGATAAGAGTAAATGCGTTGTTAGTAATAGAATAATGTTTTAGTTTATTAAATAATAAAGGTGGTGAAAAATGAATAAACAATATTTTAGTGTACCTGTTAAATATAATAATTTAGAACAATTGCAAGCAGATGATCTTAAAATTCCAGTAGAAATATTAGTAATGCATGATCAGATTAATCTTAATCAATCTAATTTTGATTTTGAAGTAATAGATAATGATACTACTAAGGAATCAATTAAAAATATACCTATTCTTGGCTATATAAAAAAAGTTGATGGTTCTGATTTTCAAGATTTTGCAGGGCATGAAATGGAAGTGGTTTTTAAGAATGGAGAAATTAAGGTAACATATTTAGAACGTCCAATTGGCGTAATACCTGAAACTAATAGCTATGAATATGTTGAAAAAGATGGTAAAAAATATGTTAAAGTTATTGGATTTCTTTGGAAAGATTACTTAAATGATGGTTATGAAATTTTGCAAGATAATCCAAATAAATCTGTCTCGATGGAAATTGTTGTAGACGCTTATGAAGTACGTAAGGATGGCATTGTAGATATAAAAGCATATAGATACACAGGCATTACTGTGCTAGGCGATAATGTAGATCCTGCTATGGACGGAGCTAATATGGAAGTAATAGGTCAATTTAGTAAAAATCAAAAATTCTCTAAAGAATTTTATGAAAGAGTTGAAAAATTAAATGAAGAATTAAAAAACAATCCTTCTTTTAAAATATCATCTTATTTTATTACTCAAGAACAAGCAGAAAAATTGGTTCAAAAAGCAAGTGTAATATTTACACAATTGGGTTTTGAGTGTTTAGAGTATATAGTTGATGGTAAAGAATATCAAATTACTGGTATTATAAACAAAACCCTGAACGAAGATGCAACAAAAGTATGGGGTTTTGATATTTATGATAAAGATACAATTACCATTCATTCTTTAGATTTTGAAACAATAGATACATCTTCTGTGAGTATAAGTTCTGTTGAATTGTTGATGAATAAAAATATTAATACAAGTCAACAGCATTTTACTTTGAAATTAAATAATTCCCTGAAAGGGGGTGAAACAGAAGAAATGAAAAATGAAGGAGGTAGCCAAGTGGAAGAAAAATTACTCGTATTGGAAAAATACAATCTTACTATTGAACAGTTATCTTTTAGTATTGAAGAACTTTCAATCGAAGAACTAGAAGAAAAACTACAAGAATTTTCTAATGAAGAAAATAAAGTTGCATCTACATTTTCTGCAACATATCGTCAAAAAAGAGATGCTTTATCAAATGCATTAGATCCAAAAATTGAAAGAGATGAAGATGGAAACCTAACATATGAGGAGTATTTATGGGTTGAAGATTTTGATGATACATATGTTTATGTAGAGAAAAGCATTTGGACAGTAAGTGACCATGAACAAAAATATGGTAGATTTACCTATATATTTGATGAAACTACTATAACTGCATCAATATCTGGTGAATTCGAAGAGATGCTTTTAGTGTGGTTGACATTAGAAGAGAATCAGAAACTTCAAGATGAGAGAAATACTGCTACATTAGTCTCAGAAGAATTCGAAGCACTCAAATCAAAAGTAACAGAATATGAAACAAGTATTTCCACATTGACGGAGCAATTCAATTCTATGAAATCAGAAAATGAAGCCCTAACTCAATCTAACCAATCTCTATTAGAATTTAAATCTAATACTGAAACAGCACAACAAGAAGCATTCGAATCTCAACAATTGAAACTCAAAATAGAATTAGTAGAAAACTTTTCTAAGGTATTGACTGCCGAAGAAATTAAATTAGTACAAGATAAAGACCTTTCTACTGAAGAAATGGAAAAAGAGTTCAAACTAATTTATGCAGATAAAGATTTACAAGCAAAATTTAATAAAAAACCTAAGAAAATAGAAACAGAAATTCCATTAAATAGTTTCGCTTGTAAAAAGAAAGATGATTGGACATCTTGTATCAAAAAATAATTAAATTAATTAGAAGGAGGAAAATAAATAATGGCTAATGTAAATAATGTAGTAACTGGTAGATATGGTATTGTAAATCTTCGTAAAGTGGCAGGGGTTAAAACAGGGGAACATAATATTCAGTATGCTTTGAATGCAACTGATTTTGCTGCTACGGCTTGTCAAAATGGATTTCTTTTGGAAGAGGAGCACTATACAAAAACTCTTGGTCTTCCTAGTGGCCCTACAATCAGAGTTGGTTTAGTAGCATGTGTAGAAAAAATGTATGATGAGAGTGATATGTCTCTTGGTAATTTCAGATTGAATTTGGGTGAGTTTTTGCCTCGTATTTATCGTTTTCATATTGGAGACATGTTTGATACTAATAACTTTAAATATGATGATGGTGATTATGCTGATTATGCTGCTGTAGTTGCTGCTGTAGTTGCAGGAACGCCAGTATATGCTTATCCTTCCACTAATGGACAAATTGAATTAGAACCTATCCAAAATGCTGGTGCAGCAGTTGAATTACAAGCAACTAGAGTTGTAACTTTACCTGCTGGAGAATCCGCGCTCATGTTTACTTGCACTAAAGCTTAATAAATAAAATTAATTAGAAGGAGGAATTAAATTAACATGGAAAGAAAATATTTCGAACTTGCAAAACAAGCATATAATCGTAAAGATACTGTAGAGAATGGGGTTACATACACCTCTGATGAGAAGAATAGTGCATTAAGAGATGCTTTTAAAGAATTAGTTCCAGATGATAAAAATAGATATAGAAGTTTTCGTAAAAATAGAGAAGAAATTTTTGAACTTGTTGAGGATAATGTTGATGAAATACTTCCAAAGAGAGTTGACGATGCTTACGGTGGTTTTGTTGAGTATCAAATTTTAGGTCAGGGACAAAAACCTAAATTTA
>Ga0209728_1001968_pt1 | contig 11186 bp, 2 predicted proteins | sample RifGroD1_FD_183997 | JGI IMG/M metagenome (GOLD analysis project Ga0209728, IMG submission 183997) | Groundwater microbial communities from Rifle, Colorado, USA - Groundwater D1 (SPAdes) (version 2) | ecosystem: Environmental > Aquatic > Deep subsurface > Groundwater | place: Rifle, Colorado... | reverse complement strand
ACAAGGTTGAAAAATCAAAAAAAATCAGTAATAAGTATGCAAAATTTTATGGTGAAACATTTTTAGAATTAATGGAAGATATTGTAGTAGAACATGGTCTTGCTAAGTTTGTGGGTCACGGAAATTACGAGAAAGTTGAAGTTAAAGGTAGAAAAGGTGTAACTAAGTTTAAGGATAAACCTAATTATGAATTTGAGACTAAGGATTCTTGGAAGGTTATGTTCTCTCCTGGCAAGAGGTTTGATGATAAGGTTAAAGGTATTTATGTGGAAGGTGAAGATGAGAAAGTTGAGGATGATGAATAGTATATGGGGTAATTAATACATAGTTTGATTGGTTTGATTTATTAATTAACAATTAAATAGTAATATAATTGATTAGAGAGTTTGGGATTATTCCCTGCTCTCTTTTTATTTTATTGTAGATTAATACCTATTGTTAAAATATAATGGGTATTTTTGTATTATAAAATAAATTAAATATAAAAATAAATAAAAGGATGTGTTTTTAAATGGCAAGAAAAACAGAACAACATAGTATAGTTACACCTGAATTATGGGAGCAAGTATCAAATGAAAATAAGGAATTAATGAATGAATTTATTGATTATTGTAAGAGTACAAATAAATCAGTAAAAACTATAGATGGATACCTTAACGATATTATGATCTTTCTAACATGGAATTTGCAATATAATAGTAATAAGTTTTTTGTTGATTTTACTAAACGTGATGTGATTAAATATCAAGGATGGTTAGTCAATACACAAAAATTAAGTTCTGCAAGAGTTAGAAGATTAAAATCTGCTATTAGTAGTATGTCTAATTTTATAGAATCAGTAATGGATGATTTGTATCCTAATTTCAGACCAATTATTAATAAAATTCCTGCACCTCCTAAACAAGAAGTTAGAGATAAAACTGTTTTAGAGGATAGTCAAATTGAATATTTATTGAATTATCTTGTTGAAAAAGGTAAATATCAACAAGCATGTGCATTTGCTTTAGCTATATCTAGTGGTTCTAGAAAGTCAGAAATATTAAGATTTAAAGTTAGTCATTTTACTGATGAGAATATTATGTTTGGAGCATTGTATAAAACACCTGAAAAAATTAAAACTAAAGGTCGTGGAAATGGTAAATTTATACATAGATATGTTTTGGTTAAAACATTTAAACCATATTTTGATTTATGGATGAAACAAAGACAAGAATTAGGTATTGAAGGAGAAGAATTATTTTGGAATAAAAGAAATGGTATATTAAAACAAGGGGATATTTCATTATTGAATTCTTGGGCAATTACATTCTCTCAAATATTAAATCTTGACTATTACTGGCATAGCACCAGACATTTCTTTAATACCTCTCTATGCAAAGCAAATATTCCAGCAGATGTAATTAAGGATATTATTGGATGGGAGTCTACAGATATGGTGTCTTTATACAATGATACTGAGATAGATGAAGAATTAGGTAAATACTTTAATGAAGATGGCATTAAACAAACTGAAAGAAAATCTTTAAGTGATTTGTAATTCGTTATAAAATCCTCATTTCATCATGATTTTTCAATTTTTGAGGTGCTGTAAACGTACTATTTATAAGGGTTTGTAAAATCGTAAATTTGGAGATTTGATGGATTTGTGATTATTTAATGGATTTTTAGTTATTTTTATAGATTATAAATATAATTATTAGATATAATTGGATATTGTTTGATAATTATGAATTTTAATAAATTTTAACACATTGTAAATATAATTTTATTCATAATTTATCTTGACATACTATTTTATATGTTGTATAATAACAATAAAATAGAAATATAATTATACCTATAATTTTAAGTAGATTAATTTTGTGAGTTTATTTATTAACCAGTTAAATATGAAATTAGCAATGCAGCAATGCAGCAATACAACAATTAAATAGAATTGATTTTTTGATTTGTAATATTTTAAAGAATCTATAAAAATGTAGATTCTTTTTTATTTTGTATTAAATAGGGATAGGTTGATAGGCCAATCAACTGATAAGGAGAACTCCTACCTCCTTCCCATTTGTTTTTTATTTGTAGGAGATGGATTGGAATTTATTTTATTAATGTTTTATTAGTGTTTTATTTTTTAAGTTTACAAAATATAAAAATAATAGTAGGAGGTTGTGTTTATGAGTGATGTAAAGACAAAGTATGTAAAGTTTGTGGAGAAGAGAAACCAGTTGGTGAGTTTTATAATAGAAAATCTATATGTAAAATATGTGAATATTTAAGCAAACATCAAGATTTGGATAATATAAATGATTTTTCTATAGAAGATAATTTAATAGTATTAGATTATATTTTAAATTTAAAAGGAGATTATTTAAATAATCTCGAAGATATTTTACATAAGCCATTAAAATATATTTTAATAAATATTCAAAAGTTAAATATAAGGAATATTAAACTATCTGTAAAAGCTAATTGTGAAGTATGTGAAATGGAATCCAAATATAAAATTTCTGAGTATTTAAATAGAAAGAATTATTTTTGCAGTATGAAATGTCATGATATTTTTCAAAGTTATTCTTATGGATGTAAAGAAGGATATCAAAGGTGTGGTGATTGTAAAGAAGAAAAACCATATAATGAATTTAATAAAAATGGTGAAAATAAATATCATACAATTTGTAATGTTTGTGATTTCTTTAGAAAACGATCATTAAATATACAAAATAATTGGACACTTAATGAGTATAAAGTTATTATTGATAATTTACTTAATAAAAAAGTTAATTGTATAAACGACATTATTCCATTTTTAAATAATAAGACATTAGAAGATATTATTAATATATTGCAAACAGATTTAAAAACAAAAGGTGTAGAAATAAAAGTTAAAACTAAATGTGAACAATGTAGTGTAGATATATATTATAATATATATCAATATTTAAAAAATGAACATCATTTTTGCTCAAAAGAATGTTACGATAAGTGGCAATTAAAAGAAGTTTTAATGTCTTGTAAATGGTGTGGTAAAGAATTTTATAAGACTCCACGACAAGGACAAGAAAATTACTTTTGTTCACACGAATGTTCTACTAAATATCATGCTAAAGAGAGAACAAAAGATTTAGTTATAGTTAATTGTCAATATTGTGGGAAAGAATTTGAAAGAAAAGAATATAATACAGGGAAAATATATTGTTCAGAAGAATGTAGTAAAAATGGGTTTAGAGAAAAAATGAGTGGTGAAAATAATTCTTTATATAAAGAAAGAATAAAAGTAGAATGTGATTGGTGTGGAGAAATATTTGGAGAATTAGAAAGTAGTTATGTTTTGTCAGAAAAACATTTTTGCAGTAGAGAATGTCAACATGAATATCATGCCAAAGTTTTTTCACAAACAGATGAATGGAAAGACTTTATGAGAGAAGAAATGCTTAAACGATATTCTAATGGAATATTTTCTCATACAAAAACTTATCCGCAATTATTAATTAATCAATTATTAAATGATTTAAATATAATATATGATAATGAATATGAATGTAAATATTATCTTATAGATAATTATTTAATTGATTATAATTTGATGATTGAGGTTCAAGGTAAATATTGGCATTGTGATCATAGAAAATATAAAGAAATAAATTATTTGACTCAAGTAGATAATATAAAAAATGATAAAAGCAAGAAAACATACATATATAATAAATATAATATTAATATTTTATATTTATGGGAAGAAGATATTGAAAATAATTTAGAATTATGCAAACAACTAATTTTAGAATACATAAATAACAAAGGGATTTTATCTAATTATCATAGTTTTAATTATAATATAATTAGTAATAATAAATTATGTATAAATAAAGATATTATGATTCCCTATATGGAGTATGATATAAAAGAATTAAATAAAATTATTGACTTATCAGTGAGGGAGCAAATAAGTAAATATGAACCAGATAAACATATTACATTTAATTGTGAGTGGTGTGGAGAAGAAACTACAATTAATTTACTTCATTATAATAGAACAGAACATCATTTTTGTTCAACAAAATGTAATACTTCTTATTATGGAAATAAGAGATTAAAATCTAATAATATTTGTAAAGAATGTGGAATTAATGTACCTCATATAAATGGTCTATGTAAAGTTTGTTTATTTAAATATAATAATAGTTTAATTTATAATGATAAATGGACAGAGGAAATTACTAATATAATTTTAGATAATATTATATATGAAAAAATAAAATATTTAAATGAATTAGAAGATATTTTACATATACCATTAAAAGATATTCTTAAATATATGGTGAAAATTCTTAAACTTAGAACAAAAATAAAGGTAAAGAGAAATTGTCAAGTATGTGGTAAAGAGTTTTATCTTCCTGCGAGTAGAATTGTTGAAGGGAAAGATAAATGCTGTTCAAAAGAATGTGGTGCTTTATATCAAAGAAAAAGAATAATTTTTAATTGTGAATATTGTGGCAAAGAAAAAGAAGTTACACAAAGTCAATATGATAAATCTAAAAATCATTTTTGTAGCAATGAATGTGCAGATAAGTGGAGATCAGAACAACATCATATTACTAAACAATGTGAAATTTGTGGTAATGATTTTACTGTTATTTTAAGTTTAAAAGAACAGAGGTTTTGTTCAGTTAAATGTCAAGGAATTTGGCAATCAGAAACTTTAATTGGTAATAATGCCAACAATTACAAAAATGGATTATTTTTAAAAAATAATTTACAATTAAATAAATTAAATATATGAAAGTAGAGTTGGTTAAATGCCAACTCTTTTTATTTTAATATAAAGGAGTTGGATAATAAATGCCAAACAATGATTTAAGTATTTTAATTAGTACATTAATAAATCAAACAAGTAAAAAAAACTTAATCACTGAAGTTGAAGAGTTAACTAGAACTTTACAGCAAAAACTAGGAAATATTAAGATAAATATAGGTGGTGCAGGGCTTCAGCAATTAATTTCTCAATTAAATGCAATAAATTCTGCTTCACAAAGTATAAAAATTCCTAGATTTAATTTTGACATACCAACAACTGAATCTAAAAAATTTTTAACTGCAATTGGTAGTATTGAAAATACATTAAGTGCAACTGGTAGAACAGCAATATCAACTTGGGATGAATTTGGAAATGTAACAATGAAAGTAACTAATACTACAAAGGGTTTGGTAGAAAACTTTAAATATCAATGGGATTCTGCAAATCAATCTCTTATTAGAGTTAATAGACAACAACAAGATAATATGTTATCTTTAGAGCAATTACAAGCAAAATATAAAGGTATGACTAATACTTTAAATAATGGTAAGCTAGGTAATTTTATTGATAAATCTGCTTTACAATCATTTGAAAATAGCTTAAAAAATATTCAAGTGTTAGATGCTAAAATACTTGCTGATTTAAAAAATCAATTTGATCAAATAAAATTAAATGCTCAAGCAAATAAAGAAAATTTTAATCTTGGTCAAAATTTAGATGTTTATAAAAATAGAATGAATAATTTTATAGATAATAATGTTCAAAAGTATGGATGGCAAGTGGATACTTCTTCTTTAAATAACTTTAAAAATCAAATTAATCAATTAAATTCTAGCACACCTAATTTATCTAATGTAATGAAATCTATAAATCAAGAAGTTAGAAATATAACTAACAATATAAAATTAGAAACTCAAGAGTTAAATAGTGTTTTAAGTATTAATGAAAAAATAAGTAATGAAATAAAAAGACAACAAATTGCAGAAAAGAATTTAACAGAGCAAATAAAAATTTCACGAATGACATTCGCTAATGAATTTAGTAAATTTGAAGGAAGTAAACAATTTTCTGGATTGAATTCTACTAGTTTAAATCAATATAATATTTTAAAACAGCAAATACAATCTATTTCTACCGTAACTCCTAATGCAATACAAGAATTAAAATTACTAGGAAAACAGTTTGATGAACTAAAAATTAAATCACAACAATCATTAGATTTATCTAATCAACAACAATTATTGAATAGAACATTAACACAAATGACTGCCGATATTCATAAATTCCAAAGACAGTATGCTGGTTTATATGATGCAACAAAATTAAATAAGATTCAAAATGATTTAAAAAATTTAAGAGTTAATCCAAATTTAAATAATGACATTGCTAACTTAAAAGCAAATTTATCTGCATTACAAAAGGAAGCATATTCGTCTTCATTAGGTTTAAATCAAACAAGTAAACAAGTTATGAGTCTTGGTGATGCAATAAAAACTGCCGGAAATAAATTTAGCATATGGATTGGAATGTCAACCTTGGTGATGGGCGCATTACACAAGATACAGGAATCGTTTAGTTATACATTAGAACAAACTAAACTTTTTACTAATTTACAGATGGAGATGACAAATCAAAATCTTAAATTTAATGAGGTTACGCAAAGTGCTTTAGATTATGCAAGAGCAATGGGTACTACGAGTTCTGAGGTTTTAAAAAGTATTAGTGTGTTTGGAACATACACATCTACCATGGATCAAGTTTTAGAACGCAGTGAAGCAGCAATTATTCTTGCGAACATCTCAGGCAGATCAATCCTTGAAGTTTCTGACGATCTCATGGCTGCTCAGACACAGTTTAAATTAGGTTCTAACCAATTAATGTCCATTGTGGATACGTATGCTAGTGTTGCTAGAAATTTACAAGTTGACTTTCCAAAAGCGTTAGGCGAGATTTCTTCAGGATTGAAATATGTAGGATCAGTTGCAGCAGAGGCAAAAATGCCCATTCAAGATTTAATCGCAATTCAAGGAACTTTAATAGAAGTTACCAGAAGAAGCGGAAGCCAGATTTCCAACGGACTCAAGACAATTTTTTCCAGAATCGCCAATGTAGGTGAAGAAACTAATCCAGAAGAGTTTAAGAAAGTTGAAAAGACTTTTTATAAAATGGGGATTACTATTAAAGATAGTGCTAATAGTATAAAACCAATGAATCAAATATTAAAAGAAACTGCTGAAAGATGGAAAACATTAAATGACATAGAACGTCAGGAGTTATCAACAGCAGCAGCAAATATGTACCAGAGAAATACATTTATTGCAATGATGAATAATTATGACAAAATTTTACAGAATACAGAATCCGCTTATAACTCTGAGAATGTAGCAATGCAGAAACAAGATATATACATGCAATCTTTATATTCCTCTCTTCAAAAATTGCAAAACTCTTGGGAGCAATTGTATAAAAATTCTGTTAGTGCTCCATTTTGGAAGCAATTAACAGATGGAACGACATATGCAATGAATGTATTTAATAAATTTGCAGAAATAGTTGGTGGGTTTCCTGCAATTGTAGCAACTGCGACAGCATCAATGTCATTATTGCTTAGTAAATCAAGAGCAAATTTTTCATCTATGTTAGGTTCTGTGGTTATGACAGATTTAAAAAATGTGCCAAAATCAATATATGGTTCAAGACAACAGGGGCCAGCTTTACCACCTAATTTTAAATTGCCAACAGGTACTACTGCTAGTTTACAAGCACAGATTCCAATTTGGAATAAACTTTCAACTTCTGTTTCTAATTATAATAATAGATTATTTGAATTAAGACAACAACATAGATTATTAAATTTAGGACAAATGCCAACATTGCTTCAATCTATAGGTTTAGGATTTAATTCTTTAACTACATCTGTTAATAGATATACAGTGGGATTAGCAGCAGCCAGAGTAGCTACAGTAGCATTGCAAACAGCAACAATGTTAATTGGAGTAGTTGCTTTTTCTTATGCAATAGGTTGGGTTTTTAAATTCATAGATAGTTTAGTAAATGCAAAAAAAAAACAACAAGAACTTTTTGAGTCATTAAAAAATGATGTAGATACATTAACTTCTGAGATTTCTAATTCAAAACAATTAGTTGATACATATAATAAATTAACTAATCAATTATCACTTACGACTGATGAGAAACAAAAATTAAAAGACGTAACTGAAAAATTAGCTTCATTATATCCAGGAATTACTGAAAAATTAGATGCAGAAGGAAATGTAATAGAAATTAATAATAAAAGACTTGAAGAAAATATTAAAATTAGAGAAAAAGAATTAGAATTAAAACAAAAAGAAATGGCTTCTAGTTTTTATGCTACAGGAGATAGTGATTTAGATAGAGTAACATCAAATAGGAATGACATTAAGAATTTATCAAATGATATACAAGAGTTAGAGAAAAAGAAAAAAACATATCTTGATATGGGTCGAGGCAATAGGGGTAATTCTGAATTTGTTAGAATATTAGATGAAATTGCAGAAAAAACTAAAGAACGTAATGAATTGCAGAAAGACACAGAAAAATTAGTTAATTCATATAATGAGGGATTAAAAGCAGTATTACAAACTGCAAATGGATTTAAAGATTTAAAAGCAAATGAATTAAATAATTTTGTTGATAAATTACTAGACTCAGAAGAAATTATTAAAAAAATACAAAGTGAAGGTACAAATGTATTTGCTAGTAATTTAATGGATACAAAAATTCCAAATATATTTACTGAATATAATAAGGTTTTAGAAGAATATAAAAATGGTTCTATAGGTTTTGAAGAAGTAAAAAGTAGACAAGTTAAAGCTATTTCTGAATTAACAAAAGAATTTAAAAATTTAGGTATAATAACACCTAATATTTTAAATAATTTAAAAGAAGATTTATTAAAACTACCTGAAATAAAATTAGATTCATTTGATGATTATGCTAGTGCATTAAAAAATTTAACAGAAGATTATAAAGAATCTTCTGAAGAAATAAGTGAATATCAAAAATTATTAAGTGATGTTACAGAAGGCAATGAAATAAATTTTGAATCTATTCAAAAATTATTAGATGCTAATCCTAAATTAATCACTGCTATAAAAAATGAAAATGGTCAAATGACTATTAGTGCAGATGCTTTAAAAGAATTAATTAAACAAAGAACATTAGAACGTAAAGTTGCAATTGAATCACAAATAGAAAAAACTAAAATAGTTAATAGTGCAACATTAAGTAGATTAAAGTCTTACGGATTAGAAATTGAGCAAATTCATAACCTTGCAGATGCAGAAAAAGCTGTCGCAGAAATGGGCAATAAAATGTCTGCAAATGTTGGGAAAATGACACCTGAAGAAGAAAAACAAGCAGTTGTAGATTTATCAAAATCTAGAGCAGAAATAGAACAAAGCAAGAAAGATATAGAAAATTATAAGAAATTAAGTAAAGAATTAATAGATTCTATGGACGATCCTAATTTTGGTAAGACAGATAAAAAATCAGACAAAGAAACAAATCCAGTAACCAACTTAATCTCAAAATACACAGTAGAACAAGAGAAAATAGATGCATTAATAGAAAAATCTAAAGCTATTCAAGAAACACTTATCCCCTCTTCTGCTGAATATCGAAAAGAAACAGAAGAACAAATTAAACTTCTAAAAGATAAACAGAATTCTATTCATGATGAGAATATAGCACTAACTAATCTATCTAAAACTACACAATTAACAGATGAACAAAAGAATCAATCTGCTAAACAATATGCAAAAAATTCAACAGAATGGTATAAACTTCAAAAAGACATATACGAAGGTTCAGATAAAATGATGGCAAATACTTTATCTGAATTTACTAGTCAATTAACAGAACTAGATAATAAGCAACAATTTATAGAAAAAACTGCATCTAAATATTCTAAGTCATCTCAGGCATATAGAGATTCTATTCAATTAGAGATAGATATAATAAAACAGAAAAATAATGTATTACATCAAGCTAATGAATTTATTCGTGAACAAATAGCATCTGGTAAATTAACTGAGCAACAAGCAGAGGAATATCGTAAACAATTACAACCTAATTCTAATACTTATATGAGTAATATAGGTGAATTAGACACAAAAAATCTAGACATCCTCAAATCAAAATATGAAGAATTAGATATCCCAATTCAACAAATCACAGATAGATTATCAATGCTTCAAACTGTTCAATCTTTATATGATGAAGGTTCGCAACAATATGTAGACAATACTCAACAACAAATTAATGTAAATAAAGAATTAATATCTGCATTACAAGCAAAACATAAAGCAATTGAAGCAGATTTAGCATTAGCAGAAAAAGGGACTCAGACATACGATGAATTATCTAATATGTTATCAGATGTAATAAAAGCAGAATTAGATGCTGTTCAAAAGAAGAAAGAATTCATTAAAGATATTACAGATGATACTATTGATTTGCTAAAGGAAGTTTATGAGAAAGAAAAAGATATTGCTATTGATGCTATTGATGCACAGATGGAGAAGGAAGAAGAAAGACATGATAAGATATTAAAGAATTTAGAAGATGAGATGGATGAGTATGAGGATAGTATTAATAAAAAGAAACAGTTAATGGATCGTTTATATAATACTGAAGATTATGATTCCGAAATGTCTAAACTCAATAAAGAAAAATTAGAGATTCAAAAGCAAATTGATTATTTAGGTAAAAATGATTCATATGAAGGAAATCAATTAAAAGCAGAATTACAGAAAGAATTAGATGCTAAAAATGAAGAGATATTAAATTCCCAAAGAGATAGGGAAAAAGAATTGCGTGAAGAGAATTTAGATGACCTTCTAGATGAATATAAAGATGAAAATGAAGCAAAGAAAGAATTAGAAGATGATAAATATGATTCAACTAAGAAAAGTTTAGAGAAACAAAAGAAAGAAACTGAAAGATATTATCAAGATATGATTGCTAATGAAATAAAGTTTAACAATTTAAAGGAAGATTTAGCATCAGGTAATGTTGATAATATAATTTCAGAACTCCAGAGGCTCATAAATTTTGTTGGAGAAAATGAAGATAGTTTTGGAGCAGGATTAGGTGAAACTTTAACTTCTAATTTACAGAATAAGATTGATCAAATTAGTGAAAATATTGGTAATGGAAGTAGTGGTTCTGGTTCTGGAAATTCTGGTGGCAATTCACAAACACCAAAAGCAGTTATTACTCCTAGTCAATATATTAACGAAAATGGAACTGCTATTATGAAAAGTAGAGCACTTGCATCTATTTTAGGAGAAGATGTTGATTGGGATCAATCTACAGGTAGAGTTAAAATAGGAAGTAAATGGTTTAGTCC
>Ga0209728_1001967_pt1 | contig 11205 bp, 10 predicted proteins | sample RifGroD1_FD_183997 | JGI IMG/M metagenome (GOLD analysis project Ga0209728, IMG submission 183997) | Groundwater microbial communities from Rifle, Colorado, USA - Groundwater D1 (SPAdes) (version 2) | ecosystem: Environmental > Aquatic > Deep subsurface > Groundwater | place: Rifle, Colorado... | reverse complement strand
TAAATTATAAATAAACACTACTTCATTATTATTAATCATTCGATTACCTCTTTTCGGCTTTACTTTTTCTTATAAATCAAATCTCTATCCAATACCCACAATCAGCACACCATAATATTGTCTTACCGCAATAAAACTTTAGCCAGAACCTATTTTTGAAGCATAGAGGGCATATTGTATCTTTATTAATTGAATCTATAATATTTGTTTCTTCCATTATATAATCCTCCTTAAAGAGAATATTGAATTTACAATTATTTTATTATTTTTTATTCGATTGCGATATTACATAATTAACAATATCATTCAAGTTTTCTCCAGAAGTAATTTTCATATTTTGTTCTTGCAATTCTTTTACAATTTGTTCTAATACAATTATTCTCTTCTCTAATTGATCAAAATAAGGAATTGTGCCACAATCTTCATTCAATGAGTAGTTTTCACTTTTATTCATATATTTTTATCTCCTTTATATTTAGATTAATTCCTAGCAAATACAGTTTTTCTTAGACTATAATTATTAATGGATGCAAATTTTTTATTTAGGATATAACTTGCAAAACCTATTTAGTATGTTGGGAAGGGAGAGATAATTAAACTCTCCCATATCAAAAATACCAAGGGAGACAAATGCCTCCATATTTTATTAAAATTTATATAATAACTTACTGCTTTCCAGCCCTGCGGATACTTTTGGTCAAGCATAATCATACCAAACCGTTTTGTCAGGGATTTAGTCAATCTTTATTATTTACTCTTTAAGTTTTAAACTTTACACTTATTAAACTTTGAATTTTTATCTTTAAGCGTTTAGTTTTAAACTTTAATCTTTACAGAATTTTTTAAATCATATAAAGTTAATATGTAACCGACTATCCATTTAGGTGTCGGTTAATCTATTAATTTTTATTTATTCTGCACATCCTGTGAAAGATGCAAATAATATGTACTTTCTTTATATTTATTAAACCAGTCTAAGTACATAAAAGACTTGTCAATTATGGTTAAAAGTTTTCGGAAAACAGTAAGTAGTTATTTCTTGGATTACCTATTAATATTCAATTTCTATCACTGTCAGAGCATTTGATGTGCTCAGTGCAGAATCTATCTCACTCTCAAAATCTAAAATTTCCTTCTCCAATTCATCAATCTTATCCTTAACTTTAATTGGATCTACAAATTCAAAAGAGTTATTGAGAATAAATTCTTTCCTAACTTTTTCAAGTTCATCTGTATTTGTTTTACCTTCTTTTGAACCAAATAATCCAATTACATAATTTTCAGCTTTTTGATTAAGCGTTTCTCCATTTTCTTTATCTATAATTTGAATAGAATGTACATAATGTTGACTCATAGTATTCATCAGAGTTTTCTTATACGCCATTCCGCTATTTTTCATCTCAATTGCTTCTGCTACTGTCATTTCATTGTCGCCAATTTTAACCTTGATTGTAGCATTGGATAAAACAGTTGCTCTTTTAATTGCATTTCTGCGACTAATTAAGTCATTTGCTTTATTCCAACTAGCTTGGATTTGTGTTTTAAATTCATCTACTGATACACCATTAATTTTATCATTAGAGTGTTTATTTGCTTTGCAATATACTCCTTGGGAAATAGTTTTATCAATTCTTGCACCAATTACTTTTAGTTCTGATAATGCTTTATGGATTGTCATTGTTTCAGTTGTCATGTTTATTTTTATCCCCTTTAATTTTAAATTTTAATAAATTATAATTTGTTATTGGGAGAGTTAGGAGAATAATTATGATTATAACTTTATCCTAACTCTCTAATTAATGATTATCAGACCACAATAGTAGTGTCGCAGTCAATTCATTTGATATATCGTCCTAAAGTTAACGATGCCCCACCATTTCTTTAAGTGATATATCAAATGTTAGACCATCAATTCTATCTCATATTGTGGTTAGAGAGTTATCTCTGATAATATCACTTTTTATCTTACCCTTATACATGACTAACAAGTGAAATTCCGCACTGTATAAGGGTTTATGATAAATGTTACATATTATACATGTCTAAGAAGATAAATTAGTTAAGGTATTACTCTGATTCTTCGGCATCCTCATTATCTCCAGTTAAATCCTCAACCTCAACATTTTCATCAAATAAAAATGCACCACATCCATTTACAGTAATATCAAGATCAATAGGGCTTTTCTTTGTTCCATTTAATTTATATAATTTATCCTCCCACATACAGGTTCCACCACGTTTTATGCAGATTGGACAGAATTTTTCATTGTTGATTATTGACATGTATTTTTATTCCACCTTTTAATTTTTTATTTTAAATTATGAATTATCATTTGTATTAAAAAATTTGCCTTACGCTCAATATTATAATGTATCGCTTTGCCTTATATCTAAAGATATCTTTTAAATATAAGGACTTACTGTGCGATACAATATTGATGATTTTAAATACTACGCTTTTACAGCATCTTCAAAAGCCTTGGAAGGATTAAAATATGGTTTGAAAGAATCTTCAGTAGTCCATGTTTCACCTTTACGATCACCAAATCGAATGATTCCAGAACTTCCTTTAGTTGGTTTCTTCTCGAATCCACCAAAACCAACTATTTTCACATTCTCGCCACTAGAAGTTGTTTCCATGATAATATCAAATAGATTTGTAACATGCTTCTCAGCTTCCTTTTTTGTGATCTCCGATTTAATACTTAATTCTGCTACGAGTTGTTGCTTGTTCATTTATTTTAATCCCCTTTTATTTTAAATTTTATTTTTGTTTTTAATATTAGTTGTTGGTATATAGATAATTTTTTATTTTAATTTAATCTAAAACCTTATGAGTCCAGACTATTGACATAATATTGGTGCATTGTACTTTTTTAGTAAATACAAAGACCTTTCTTCAATGATTTAATGTGTAATCCTATCCTCCTTAATTTTATTTTAAAGAGGTGATAGTGAAACATACTATCCCTAACTCCAAACAGAGAAACAGTCTGAAGGAGCAAATATTGTTATTCTACAAATTACATGTAGTATCTTTATTTGTGCATATTACTCTAGTAGTCTTATTTAATTTCATTAATTCATTTTCAAGTGATTCCTGAAATTCTATCTTACCACTTTGTCCACCATGAACCAAATAAATCTTTTCACAATTTATTGACTTTAAATAATTTAACAACTCACCCCTTTGTATATGAGATGAAAAACTATTCAAATTAGTAATTCCACAACGATTTTTATAACTAATTCCTTCAATAGTAATAGTCTTTTTCCCTAATTTAATTTTAGAAGCAATACTATTGGGTGGAGAGTATCCGACAAATAATATATGATTTTTTACACTTGATATATATTCTTTTAAATATTGAACACTTCGTCCTTTATGTAAAAATCCACTGCTACTAAGCACAATCTTAGGACTATTATCTCTCATACATATTTTACTTTCATTATAGTCCTTAATAAATCTAACATTTTCCCAAGAACATACTTTTTCAAATAATTCCTTATGTTCTCCAGAAAGAGCATCTTTATATACTTTTGTTATTTCCCAAATTAAAGGACTATCTACTACAATAGGTATTTTAAAATTTTTATCTCCTCCAAACAAATTATATAGATTTGTTAATATTTCTTGCGCCCTAGATAAAGAAAATACAGGAATTAATAATTTTCCATTATCCATTAAACACACTTGATTAACAATTGTTTTGATTTTTTCTAAATCCTTATTTCTGTTTTCTGTATTGTTTTTACCAATTGCACCATAAGTACATTCACTTATCACTACGCTTGCTTTTGTACAAAATTCGGTATCCTCAACATAATGGTTTTTATTCTGTAAACCTTTTAAATCAGAAGTATACAATATTTTTTCAATATGTCCTGTACTTGTTTTGAGAAATAATTCTATCTGACATGCACCTATTAGGTGAGAATTATGTAATAATTTAAAGCTTACATTTTCATCAAGTTTATACACAATACCATAATCATATTCATATGTTAAATCTAATGTATTTTTTATATCATCTGCATTATAGAATGGTTCAAAAATTGCACCTCTTTTTTTTGAAATATATTCAGCATCTTTGCGAATAATATTTGCCGAATCAGTAAGCATTGGTTTTAATAATTTAGCTGTAATTTCCGTTGCTATAATTTTGCCTTCAAAACCATCTTTTACTAATTTAGGCAATCGTCCAATATGATCTATATGAGCATGACCTAAAAATACATAATCTATATTTTTTGGTTTAAAAGGAAATGACTTAGCATTCTCTTTATAATCAACTATAGAACTAAAACTTTGAACCATTCCGCATTCCAATAGAATATTTTTGTATTCTGTTTCAATTAATACCATTGATCCTGTGACATCACATGAATTGTTACCGACAAAACTAATTTTAATTTTTGTTTTTTTCTTAGCCATAGATATCACTAGATATCATGCGATCATTCCTTTGTAATTTATTTTACTTATTTGTTAAGTAAACATATATCTTTGATTAAATTTTATTCCTAATAAATCTAGATTCTGTTTTTCAAGATTTTTAGATAATTCTACTAACTCAATAATTGTTAATTCTTTTGTTGCTAATTTATTAAATACATCTTTTAATTGCTCAGAATCTAACATTTTTTTTAACTTATCTAATGTCTTAGACCTAATCATAGAATTGTATTTATCATCAGTTGTGAATCTTGTTTTATCATTGCCTCTATGCTGTTTACCTGAGACAACTAAATTATCTCCATAATCAGCAGAACTACCATATTTGATTAGTTTGATTATGCCTGAAGATATTAAGTAATCCATTTCTTGTTTTGTGATCTGTTTCAAATTGTATTATTGATGCTCCTTTTAATTTGGAGTTTATTTTATTGTTGTTTATTATTTATATCTAAACTGCAATCGACCAATACAGTTTAATAGCAATTTTAGTAGAGTTAGAGCAGATTTCGACTGTTACCGTCTACTCTGTCTGCTCCATACTCTCAGTTTATATGCTGTTGGTCAACACATTTGTGCCACTCTGTAGTTTGAATTTAACTTTGTTTAAAGTGGACTTTTTGCTTGTGTTACAGCATATTTGTCTAATACCTCAAGCGACCAAACTTTCAATATTAGACTAATCTAACATTAAATTATGCAGAAACTAAGATGTCGGATTTGTATTATCTATAACCCTTTGGCCTTACGCTCTAAACTTCGATAATACATGCTAAATTATCTTCAAGTCCTATTGGCAAAACTCGATAGATAATTTTAAGCAAAGTTTTCTACTAACATAGCCAATTGTGTATGATTCGTTAGTAAGGAAATGGGGGGAATTATTTTATTTTTTAAATACTTTTAAATACTTTTGAAAGTATTGATATAATTGCATTTGCTTATATATCATTAGTTAAGAAAAAAGAATAATCTTTCAAACTGTTGTTAGAGTAGGCTTTCAGGATTTTCCCGTATAGTCAAGTCATCTCTATTTTTATTCTTATGATATGATTTTAACGCAACTTCTCTATGTTGTTCTTTCCATATTTCTTTTGCACAAACCTTACAAAATTTATGACTATGATTAGATTGCTTAAATAACTCTTCACACCCTTCATTGTCACATTTAATAACTTTATTCTCTTTATTATACCAATCAAGATAAAGTCCAATATTATCAAAATCACTTATAGAAAAGGCAATATCTCCTTCTTGTTTACAATTCTTAATATAATCTAAAAGAATAGTTCCTTTATGTACTATTGTAACTAATTCTAACTTCTCAAGAGTATTGATTACTTCATCATTTAAAAGCATTTTAACTGGTATATTTGACATCTTTTTTATATTGTTATACTTCTTAATACCTCCTTTAAAATATGACATGTTATACTCCTCTCCATCGTGTCTATATTCAAAAATCATTTTATTTAATCTTAACTGAACTAAAAAAGTAAACATTACCTTCTTGTATTCTTGATTAATATCTAATGAATTAATATAATTAAGTTCTGCTTTATAAATATCAAACTTAGATATAGAAATTAATTTTTGATCTTTTTTACCTCCATTATTTAATGCCTTATTTATTGTTTTATAGAACTTTTCTTTTCTGAAATTAGGAATATATTTTCTGCAAAACTCATAAATTTTAAATTCACGTTCTTTAGGTTTCAATTCTAATACATCTCTATAATATAAAACTAATAATCTTAATTCTGTGGCAAAATATTTTGTTAAGAATCCCTTCTTATACACTTCTTCTGCATAAGATAATTCGTTATATTTATAGTCCATTGATATCAATCTCCTTTAATGAATAATTGAGTTCCAAATATTTAATATTTCCATCTTTTTTAGGAAATGGGAATGATATTTTTCCAGAACATTTCTCTTTAACATTTTGATATATATATTTACCATATGTTCCCCATAAAATATCTTTGTTTGAACTTGGTTTTTCTACATAAAAATAATCTAACAAAACATTTGTAACTAAATATACATCACTACATACATTATTTATTTTATTTTCTAAAGTATCATTGTCTACTTTAAACTCTCTAATTTCATCTTCGCTGTAATCGTTGTCGTTATTTATGTCATCTACTTGATTTAATTTATCATATTTAACTCCAGTTATATGCTCCTTTAAAACTTCTATAATTGTATTATATTGCTCATCGGAATAAGGATGATCATCATTTTTGTAGTTAGTTGTTATATCATCTAAACTTAATACCTTTATCTTAGAATTTATTTCAAAATTAATACCTTCAATGTATTTGCACAATAAATTCATAGGACTATCGCTATAAGTTAATGGCATGTAATTATAAAAATTATTAATATACTGTTTTTGATCAATAGATACTCTTTTCAATTCTTTTAACTTACTGAAAGACATTTTGAATTTTTGATGACAAGTAATTTCATTCTCATCACAATATTTTCTATATCTGCGATGTGTATTCTTATATAGATATTTAAAGAAATATGGATATTTACTTAATAAAGTATTATTATACAACTCTTTTTCTTTTATAATTTCTTCAGAATCTATAATATTTCCAGCTTCATCCTTTTCTATTTCTTGTTTGTGTATCCACAATTTAGGTATTCCCTTAACGTCTCTCCCAATCTTAGCTTTATCAATTTGTGCGGATTGTGCTTTACAACATTGCTTTAATCTAGATAATATTAATTTATATTCTTCACTATCTATACCATATTTCTTTTCTATACTTGGCAACAAGGCATATCCATTACTGCTTTTATTGGTAATTGACCCAATTATTGATCCAAATGAAAAAGTATCAGCAAGATACAAATCATTATCTGTAAGTAGTGTTTTTTTAGGTTTTGGAGGGGAATATACTACAGGTAACTCATCTTTAAAAACCCCATTGATCATTTCTTGACTTGAAGTGGTAGCCAAAATATCATAATCTACATCTGCCCCACCAAAATTTACCACTTCATGACCATGATAATTCAAAATTATACCTAACTTACAATATTTGTACCATTTTTCTGTTTCTTTATCTTTTTTTAAATCTAAAATTACATGCTCACTTCTGTATGTTAAAGGTGATCTCATTCCATTTACTTGTTTTACATTACGTTCATTCCAATAATTAGAATAAAATTCTCCTTTTTTAAGTAACCCAGTAACCTCTAATCCACAAACATGTTGCATAAAACCATAAGGATCATATACTAGCACTTGGAAGTTTCCATTTGTAAATATGTCCCCCATACACCCGTTCTTAATTCTAATCTTGATTAACTCTCTAATTTTTGTGAGAATAAATTTATCATTTTTCAAGTCATGATTAATGATTAGACTTTTAATCCAATAATTATCACTGCTTTTTAGATATTCCTTAATACTATATTCATTGTTGTTTACACCAAGTAAAAACAACAACATGTAATAAACATTATCATAAGAAACTCCTGATATCCAATCAACAAATTGTTGTGCTAATTTCTCAATACTTTCTTGATTTAAATTTAATGTCTGGATAAATTGATAATTGAGTTTAAGAATATCTTTTGCATGTTTTGGAGTATATTGAGATATACCCCAAAACAATTTATTTTTGTGACAATTATTAATATATGTATTTATATCTGGAAAACTATCCCATAATTTAAATTGTGATTCAGTTATTATCACTTCATAATCTCTCAGGTCTGCTTTTATATAGTTTCCATCACTATCTTTATATATAGTATCAACTAAATATTTACCATCATTAACTTCTTGGCAAAAACTATGTATATCGAATACACAGAGCATCCCTTTCAAAAAATTCTGTCTCACACACCACTGAGATGGAACCCAATCTAACCCTAATTCTTGTGACCATGCTAATGCTTGCTTAGGACTGATTATGCCCATTCCGTCCGTTCTATTCATTTCCATTTCAATTTCACGAATTTCTATATCATCATCAATATTCCACTCCTTTTCTATTACATAATTAGTTTTAAATTTATCCGTATTAATAAAATCCTTTACAACAATAAATTTTGGCTCACTAACTAAATATGTAGAAGATCCAGCGAGTCCAAAATATGAATTAAATTTGCTCGGAGCATTTTCTTTATTTAAATCTCTACCATTATTTAATCTTTCTTTTAACTCATCTAATATATCTACACAACAAAAAACAACAGTAGAAACTCTTGCTTGACCAGCAGAGCAACTGGCCCTCCTATATAACTTACCATTGATAAATAATCCATCTTTAAATAGTTTCTTATAATGAGAAGGATGTTCTATGACTATTGTAATATAATCTGGAATAAACATAGTTCTATTTATTTTATTCTGTATTTGGAAAATTCTATCTGAATTCTCTTTTGAGTTTTTTCTATTGTTTCTTTTCTTTCTAACATTTCTCTCTTTAAATAATCTCTCTAGTTTTTCATGCTTGATTATTCTCTTTCTTATGTCTCTTATACTTCTTAATATTTGATTATCAGCTAAAGCAATCACCTCCTTTACCTCCTTGGCTTTATCAAATGTAATATCAATGTTATAATTATATGCTTTCAACCTAGAAGACTTAAATTTATATGTATAAAATTGTCTATTAATCAATGATAAAACCTCCTTATTTAATATTATTAATACCAGTTATCCCTACACGATTCAATACGCTAATGAAATCTTTTATTAACCAAGCTCTTGTTTTTCCAGATTCATCTTTTGTAAAATCTTTGTTAAATTTTATACTCAATGCATCATCATGGTCACACTTATTTGATAAGTAGATAATTGGATATAATAGCTGATATATTTTTTTATTTATATTTAAATCAACTATTTCTATGTTTTCTCCTTTCTCATATACTTTTGTAAAATACTCTGTATTAATAAAATCTTTTCTAATATTACTTATATCTTCTTCAATCTTATCCACTAAAGCATTCAATTCAGAAGTCACACTTACAAAATTATATCGTGGTAAAAATTTAGAATTATTATTTACAAGATAATATGACATATCTATATTGCATTGTTTAATAAATTTATCAAATTTAAAGTTAATAGCTTCATTAGAATAACTATATATTTCATTAAATTCATAAGAATCTTTTGTTTCACAGATATAAAATGAATTTGAATTAAAATATGTTGAAAATTTAATAAATAATGGTACTTTATTTACTTTATCTATTATTTTAGAAAATATATTTGGATTGTCTTTTTTAAAATCATACAAACAATTATATGATTTTGTTAGAACAAAATGTTTATTCCTATAATCTTCAAAATATATTGCATCAATATAATCTGTATTTATCTTATAATTTAATTTATAATTAATTACCTTTTTATTACTTTGAAATACGTCTAAAACTTTTAACAATACAGTATGAGTAGATAACAGTTCTTTTACTGCCGTATCTATTCTAATTTTTAGCATGTTGCTTAGTATTTCATCTTTAAAATTATAATTATATGTTTGAGAAATTACTGGAATATCCGAATCATACCCATTATCAGGAATATAAAACTTGATTGTAACTCCATTGAAAATTCTATCATAGATAAGTCTAGGGACTTCAGTTTCATACCTAATTAGATACCCGCTATACTTTAAATTCAAAAGTTTAAGACGCTTATCAATATTAGTCTTTATAAATGTCACATAATTACCTAAAATACTATTACCACATCTTGCTCTTGATAAAATAGCAATAGCAACTTTTCTGCCTTCTTCTGAAGTTATTGACCTAATGAAATTACCAATCTCACTATAATCTTTGTTTTCATATTTTATCTTTCTTATCTCTTCCCATAGGTTATCTAAATTTTCTATTTCAATTTTTCTAGATTCTAAATAGTTTTCATCATGTTTTGTTAATTTATATTCTCCTATTGTTTTATAATAAGCATTATCTTCATCATTCAAGTTAAAACATTTACCTTCATAATATAATGCTTTAAAAGTTGGTACTGAATCAGAAAATACACTTAGTATAGAATTCATATCTGCTTCAATAATGATATTATTCAGTTCTTTCCAAGTATCAATATACTCCTTAATCTTTTTCTTATTACTATAATTATACTCAAAATGAATCGTACTACCACAAGATGTTAAAACAGTCGCATCTGGAGTATATCTTCTGCCGTTTATCACTATGGTTTTCTCAAAGAATATTTGATTGCAAATATATTCATTTTCTTTGTCTGTAATCACTTTAAAACAATCACCAATTTTAATAAATTCTGTTTTCATCCAAAAATGCATAAAGGACTCGCTCCCACATTTATCAGCATTTAAATGTTTGAAATGTGGAGTTACTTTTGCATTATCTCCACTAATAATTTTACCTTTTACTGCTACAGGAATTACATCTGAACCACACACAATACACTCATATTTCTCATGTCTATTTTCTTCATCAATTTGACTAATATTTATTTTGCTTCCATCACTTCTTTTTCTAACTACAACCATTTGAATATTTTCAAAGTTCATTAATTTATATTCCTCCACTTTCTTTATTATAATAGGGGATAGGAGAGATTTAAAATTTCTCTCCTATATTTCACTTTTCTTCTGGATTTAAATTCCTTCTTCCAAATTGAAAATTAATTATCCAATCAATTACCTCGTATCTATTAGAGAATTCCTTAAATTCAACTTCAAATGGAATATTATGTTTAGTGCAAATATCAT
>Ga0209728_1001959_pt1 | contig 11228 bp, 8 predicted proteins | sample RifGroD1_FD_183997 | JGI IMG/M metagenome (GOLD analysis project Ga0209728, IMG submission 183997) | Groundwater microbial communities from Rifle, Colorado, USA - Groundwater D1 (SPAdes) (version 2) | ecosystem: Environmental > Aquatic > Deep subsurface > Groundwater | place: Rifle, Colorado... | reverse complement strand
AAGGAAGATGCAGAAGCTATCAAAGCAAAATTTGAAGAAGCAGGTGCAACTGTAGAATTGAAATAATAGTTCTACATAGATAGATCGTAAGAGGAGCCATAGCAATATGGCTCTTTTTTTATTTAATAAGTCCCGAGGTCAGACCTAGGACAGTCCTGAATAATATACGACAGCGCTTTTTCATTGGCTTGACGCGCTTCCCTGGTCATTTTCGACCGTTCCGTACTATGCCAATTTTGCCTGTTTTTCTAATTAGCTGCATACCACAAAATGCGAACTTTCCCTTGCCTTCACTGGATTTATAGGGCAAATTGATTGGGGAGGATTGACCTAGGTCAGTCCTTCTGATCATTATGAATTTATTAACTCCCATCGACAAATACACCCCAAATTAAGTATAATCTAACCAGAATCTGCCTTAATTTAATACACATATATTTCAATGACCTACACACCTTTTACACAATGGATGATTACGACTGGCGTTCCTCAACAGGTACTTGAATTGTTACTCGCTGTAATGATTGTAGCTACCATCGTAAGCATAGCTAGATATATCATAGGGTCTAAAACATATGGAATATATGCACCAATCATATTGGCAATTGCATACTCATATACCGGATTGAAGTACGGATTAGCCATAACCCTAATCGTCATACTAACTACCCTACTCTCATACACCATCCTTAGAAAAGTACGTATGCATTACATCGCTAGAATAGCAGTAAACTACTGCCTGCTGTCCATAATGCTGGTAGTATTCTTCATTGTTGTAGAAAGATTTGGACTCGGTTTAGAAAACATGACAAATATATCAGGGCTCGCAGTTATCTCAATTGCCGCTCTTTCCGATTTCTTCATAAAGCAATATGTGAAGAAATCATTTAAATCTTCAGTCTTGGTACTTCTTGGGACCGTCACAGTAGCCGCGCTAGGATGGTTTATCATAACCAGAGATGCCGTATCCGAATATTTCCTAAACAACCTTTGGATTGTGCCACTTCTAATTGTATTCAACATACTCATCGGCCAGTTTGCGGGATTAAGAGTAAAAGATCTATTCAGATTTAAATCAATTAGCCAAAACAAAGATAATGTTCAGAAGTAGAATGAACGAAGTATTAGGGCTCAACAGACGAAATCAGGAATATGTTCGTCCATACAACCATCCGAAAGCTAAGGCACTAGCAGACAACAAGATCGCTACAAAGAAGCTATTAGCAAGAGAAGGAATACAAACCTCTGAAGTATACAAGCTAATCAAAAATCGAAAACAATTGGCGTTTTTAGACTGGGAGTCATTACCAAAAAGCTTCGTTATTAAACCCAATCAAGGCACTGGTGGAAATGGTATCCTCGTCCTCTATGGCCGTAAAAAAGGTGAATTAGCATGGATCAGGCCAGGTGGTGAAGTACTTTCAAAGAAAGATCTCACTTTACACATAGAGAATATACTTGAAGGAAGATTCTCAATGGGGGAACGAAGTGATATCGCAATTATCGAAGAAAGAGTCCGAACAGATTCATTTCTAAAACAATATTCCTACAAGGGCGTCCCTGATTTAAGAATCATCTGTTTCAATCTAGTACCAATAATGGCAATGATCAGAATACCAACTCGAAGATCTAATGGTACCGCCAATCTCCACTCAGGAGCTATATGTACCGGCATAGACATTGGAACAGGTATAACCACCTACTCTATGCATATGAATAACAAATCATTCTTAAGTGATACATATGAGATGATCGATTCTACTCAAGATCTAAAGATTAACAAAAAGCTTTCAGGTGTCCAGATCCCCAACTGGGACAAGATCTTAGATATTGCAGTCAGATGCCAAAAGGCCAGTAAGCTAGGCTATGTTGGTGTAGATATAGCCCTCGATGCAGACAAAGGCCCTATCGTCTTTGAACTAAACGCTAGACCAGGACTTGGTATTCAGGTAGCAAATCAAGCGGGATTAAGATGGAGATTAGAAAAAATCAAAGGTCTTTCTGTTAAAAGTATTAAACATGGTATTAGGGTAGCCAAGAACCTCTTTGGAGGTGAAGTGGAAGACAGCATTGAGGCAATTAGTGGAAGAAAGGTTATAAATATTAATGAGAAGATAACCCTCTACTACAAATCATACAAAGAAGGTAGTAAGAATGATAATAAAGATCGAGAAATAACTACAGCATTTGTTGATACTGGAATGATAACCTCTCGTATATCTAGAAGTTATGCTTCGAGAAGTGGCTACTTTGAAACAATGAGACAGTTTGATTTCTTGAAATGCCCAAAAGAATTTCCAACCTTTAAAGATGCACAAGACTATATCGATGAATACAGCAAAAATTCACAACCAGATGGACATATCATACGTCTAGCGAAAATCTTTGAAGACGGGCAAATCGTTGTAAGACCTGTTATCATAATTAAGATAAAGGTCTCAGGTGAAGTTCTAGATCTCGAAATGATTGTCACTGAAGATACTACTCACTCTGTAATTTTAGGTAGAAATGATCTCAAAGACTATTTAATCGATACAAGTAAAACATTTAAATAATGAAAACATACGAAGAATACTTAAAAGAAGCTGGCAATGTACATTTAGCATACTATGTTGAGGCTGCAGATATCTTGGGTATCAAATATACAATAGTCGTGAGAAGTCTAATTGCTAAGTTTGAGGTTGGAGATAAGCATTGGTTCATTATAAATACCGTCACACCACTAACCTCCTCCCCAAGTGCTACAATTTCGAAACGGAAGAACTTAACTAATATGGTATTAAGCTCGTATGGTGTAGATGTACCGAAACAGGAAGGGTTGAGCAGCGCTATCGATGCCATTAAATTCTTCAATAAATATAAGAATGTCGTCATAAAACCCTCACAACAGCTTGGTGGGAAGGGCATTACCCTACTCCCAGAGACAGAAGCACAGGTAATATCATCTTTCAATGTTGCGTTAGAAAAAGACAGATCAAAGGGAGAGGTAAAAGTATTAGGTGAAGAATTCATAAAAGGAGAAAACTATCGCTTCCTAGTAGTGGGTGAAAACGTTGTTGGAATAGTCTGGAGAAAGGCCCCCGTGGTTATTGGCAATAGTAAGAATACTATAAGAGAACTAATTGATATTTCAAACAAAGAACGTAGCCTCCTCGTACTTAAATCTATTCCCATAGATTCAGAAGTACAAACTAGATTGAAAAATGCTGACCTAACATTAGATACCATTCCTGAAGAAGACCAAATTATAACCCTTCGATACAATTGTAATCTAACTACTGGAGGCACTACAGAAGAGTGTGCATCTATAGTAGATCCATACTACAAAGAGCTCGCTGTGAAGGCCGTTAAGGCTCTCGATTTGGAATTTGGGGGTGTGGATATCATTGCAGAAGATATAACCAAACCAGGGAAGTGTGGGATTAACGAAATTAACTACAACCCAGGGTTAAGATTACATTATAAAGCAGACAAGGGTGAAAAAGTAAAAGTCGCAGTCCCTATTATGGAATATATTAGAGATAAGTACGCAAATAAATTATAAGTCTACCATTATGAGTAACGTGCAAGTATTACAAGGCCTCAATCTCGAGTCAGATATCTCAGTTATTAAACTCAACGTTCACAAATCAGATGCCCTCGTAAAGTATCTAGAAATGCTAAAAGGTTTTCACCCCTTATTCATTCGAGAATACAAATTTGAAAATGATGTCTTAAGGATTCATTCTCAGATGACATCCCTCTGGAGAGAGCTTGGAGGGATCATTGTAGCTCTCGATCATGGGAATATGAGCTATGAGGAAGCAAAGAAATATACCTTGGAAAACGTTGTAAAGCAAAGACTTCTCTCAATGGTTACAATCCCTATACTGCACATTGCAAACAAGTTGGGACTTGAAACAACACCTACTTTAGTTCAAGACCAAAGAGTTACATATTCAAAAGGCTATAATAGACATTACACAATTGGCGTTGGTAAACATTCTGAGATTCTGTATTCTGTATCCTCTAGTAAAGATTCTAAGATTGCTCAAACAATTCAAAAGGATAAATGGGCCAGTAATTTAATGATTGAGCGCATGGGCCTACCTATTCCCAAATGGCAAGTAGTAGACAATATTACTCAACTTGAAGAAATCTGGAGTCAATATCAAAAACCCGTAGTCATCAAACCTGTTGGCTTAGTTGGTGGACATGGTGTCGTAACAAGTATCAAAACATTAGAAGAAGCCAAAGAGGCATTTAAGTTTGCACAAAAAGCATGTAGTAAACATATCGGAAAAGATTGGCAAAACAAGATAATGATGCAAGAACAAATCAAAGGAGAAGATTACAGGCTCCTCGTTATAGATGGCCACTTAGAAATAACCACCAAGCGAATCCCTGCCTTCGTTGTCGGTAACGGGAAGAATACAATAAAAGAGTTAATTGAAGTAACTAACACCGATCCTAGAAGAGATGTAACCAATCCTACACATACACTTAAACCAATAATAATTGATGAACCCCTCCTCTCATACCTCAAAGACCAAAAGCTTACATTAGAATCTGTCCCTAAGAAAGAACAGAATATCTATGTTAGAAAGGTAGCAAGTATGAGTCAAGGTGGTATCACAGAAGACTTCACAGAAAAAGTTGGACCTGAGATTAAAGCAATTGTAGAAAGCATAGCCTCTTCAATCCATGCATTTACCTTAGGCGTTGATATCCTTTGTCAGGACATATCAAAACCTCTTACACAAGAGAATGGTGGAATAATTGAAATCAATATCATGCCTGAAGCATATCTCAATGTATATCCAGTAATTGGAGAAGCTAGAGAAGAGGTATATGAGAAATATGTAAAAGCGCTAGTTAAAGGCAATAACACAAAACAGATAGTAATTGTTGGGAACAGCACAGAAGATTTACCTACTCTACTGAGGAAGAGATCCCTCTTCGGATCCTACCTCAAACAAGATGCGGTTATAGGAGAATACAAAGATGAGGAAATAATAATTAACGGGCTAGATATAAATAAAGGCCTAGAGAAATGGAAGGCAATAGAAGGCCTTAAGGCAAACGCTTCTTTAGATGCAATGATAATACATCATAGAAATGTAGAAGATGTTAAAGAAACTGGTCTAGGATTTAACAGAATCGATCTGCTAATGGTTGAGAAAAAGTACTTTGAGGATAGAGAGTTTGTAAAAGCAATTAGAAAGTACCAATTCAAGGGTTTAATATCTAAAATTAAAAAATTCTAATATGAAATACCTCATTATTGATAAGAGACAACGCGTAGAAGTAGCTACAATGGGTGAAATACCTACTGGGTCTGCTAGATTGGTAGAAGAATTAAAAAAGAAGGATATTCCTTATGATTTTGCATATAATGATGAGATAGCGTTCTTGTTTCATAATGGTTCCACGGTTATTAAGGCAGCTGGTCATGACATAACAGAGTACAGCAACGTGATTTTGCGAGGGCACTCCTTAGATGATGAACGTGAGTACCAATACAAGAGATTCATCATAGACTACGTTGAACAATATAATAGAGACAACCCAGAAAAAAAAGTGATCATTCAGAATTCTAAGGCGATTAAGAATCTCCCATATTACAATAAGATAGCCTTCGCAATGCTGTGTTCAAAAAATAACCTCCCCTACTTTGATACATATTTCCATACTAATGGTGAATATTTAAAAGAGAGAGATATGTTAAAGGAATATCCGTTAATTATTAAAGAATATACCGGTGCGAATAGAACAGAGATGATCGATGGTAAAGAGAAGATTAAGAAGAATGTATTTAGATTAGAAAAAGATGAGGATTACAAGCAAGAGAATCTTGATGGGCAGGATCTTTCCCACTTCTTCATACAAGAATTTTCTGATGCTGGTGAAGATTACAGAATTTTTGTTAAACTAGGCAAGGTTATTGGTGGATGGAAAAGGAAGGCGGTTAATGGTTTTATGACTGTAAGTAAGGGAGAATATGAGATGTATAATCAACCCAACGAGGAAATAGCTGAGATTGCAGAGAGAATGGCAAATGTCTTAGAAGCCGACTTTATGGCTGTAGACTTTATGTATATGAATGGTAAACCATGTATACAAGAGATTAGTTTACACCCTGGGTATAAGGCATATGAGACGAAGATTGAAGGAGAACCTGTTAATATAGCTGAGGCTATTATTACTGCTTTTTAGAAATCATTTATGAAAATAAATTTTCCCAAAGACAAAGATTTTGTTAATTCATATTTACACTATCTTTTAACAACTCCTGATTCATTTTCCGAAAGTTCCTCCAAGGCTATTACTGCTGTTCTACCCTCTTTTATAGAAGAATATTGGAAAACGAATAACAAAGAGACCTTTTTCAAAGAACAAATGAATCTTTACTGGAAGCAAAATGATTTTTCGTTTTATTCCGATAACTTACAAAATGAATGGCTAAAATACGAGAAAGATATTATTGCCACACTGGAAAATATTTTTGATACGAAACTTACAGAAGATATAAATATTTATGTGTACAATCTTCATTGGTATCCACGATTCTTAGATACTCAAGGAATGATAGTTTCCAACTCCGATCCTATATACTTTTCCATATCAACAATTATTCACGAGATTACCCATTTTTTTTATTTCAAGAAATGGAATGAACTTTTCCCAAACGATATTAATACTTATAACGAAGCTCCACATGTGCTATGGCATTTGAGTGAAATTATAGCCCCAATAGTGAATGGAGATGCAGCAATTAAGCACATTTTCCCAGACACAAATTCTAAATCTCTTTATGCATATAATAGGTTTGATAAATCGGGGGACATTTCAATCCAAGGTTATTTTGAAAAGTTGTACTATAAATCCAATGGAAATATAGAGAAATTTTTAAAAGATGCGAAAAAGATAGCTATTGAAAACGAAGATATCTTAAAGAAAGCCTATTAACCTGCTACTGTTTTTTAAGTCCTAACTTCTCAAACATATTATTACTCTCTCCATCATGATCATGGATTGCTTGTGCTTTGTATATAGGTAATATAAAGATGAATTTACTACCCTTACCTACTTCACTCTCTACACGTACATCACCACCCATCTTGCGTATCAGGTTAAAGGTCACGTAAAGCCCTAAGCCAGTACCACCAGGCCTTACAATCTCCATCTTGTCACCAACCTTAACATTAGAATCTATGTAATTACCAGCCCTGTAGAACTTCTGGCCAAGCTTTTTAAGATCCTCTGCACTGATACCATTCCCTGTATCTATGATAGAGACCTCTACCCAATTATCATCATATCTATCCTCTATGGTAACACTACCGCTCTCTGTATATTTAACAGCGTTGTTTATGAGATTATTTAATATCTCCACTACCCTAGCCTTATCTGCATATACATTTGGAGTGTCTAATTTCATATTATTAATTATTGGAAGATTCTTTTCATTCGCATCCTTCTCATTTCCATGTATAGCCATCTCTACTTCTTCCTTAATATCAACCTCTTCAGGATCTATGACTATCTTATTCCCTTCTAATTTAGCACTACTAAGTAATGTATTAATTAACTTTATTTCATTATCTACAGCCATTTTAATCCTATTCACATACCTCTTGTATGCCTCTGGATCACTATCTATATCTCCTGCAAACTTCTCTAGTAACTGAGCATTGAGCTTAACTATGGTAGCAGGTGTTCTAAGTTCATGACCCATGATATCGATCATATCGTTTTCTTTTTTACGAGCTTCTTGAAGTTGTTCAACTTTTATTTGCAATTCTTTGGTTTGAGCATCAACCTTAGACTGAAGAGTCTCACTAAACGATTCTACTTCGCGGTATAGAATAGCACGTCCAAAGGCTACAGAAGCGTTCATCACTAGACTTTCAAGAAACTGAATCTCCTCAATTGTATATGAAATATCTGGAACTTTATTTCCCAAAAGAATCATTCCATTTAATTGAATTTCTTTATTTAATGGCATAATCACCTGCAAATTCATTTTATTCATGAATTGAAGTATATCTGGTAAAAGTTCATTATCACTTACATGCATCTCTATCTCATCCTTAACCAAAGTAGTACTGTGCCCTATTTGGCTCCAATATTGTGCTACTTCTATTAGATTTGTACTAAAAGATTCTACCTGTCCAAGATCCCTTAAATCTTGGTACAAAACTTCAGAATGTTCGCGATTGAAAATAACAACACCTATCTTTTTTAACGAAAATATTTTAGAAATGGTTGTAACAACTTCTTCTCCCAAAGTATCAATGTCTAACTTCGTACTGATAGAACTTATAAATTGCTCTTTTGATTCCTCTGGATTATATTGTCCAAACGCAAGTTTAGGAAAAATTTTTGCCTTCATCCATTTTTGGATTCCTGTATAGATAAAGACATAAATCACTGAGGCAGTTAATATTAGCAGGATCATGTCTGTACTTTTGATATCAAATGAAGAGGAATTGATTACGAATATTATAGCCGAAAATACAAAAGCAAATGGTAGTAATGTGAGAGTTGCAAAATATAATAACCGTCCTGCTAAGAATCTCAGACTAAAAAGTCTATTCTGTAAATATGAGTACGTTGTTATTATACTTACAAGACTAATAGTTACAGGTCCCAATGCTGCAAAACTCGACTTGCCTGTTATTAACGGGAAAATAACATTTGTAAACAATGCAATCGCACCCGCAGTTATCATTCCTGTTGTAATATACCTTAATCTTAACAGCTCTAGACCCTTACTCTCCTTTTGGCCCTTTCTTACAGAAAAAAGCAAAATTAATATACCTAGAACAACGTATATAATGAATACTGTTGAAAAATTTCCAAACACAACAGGAACAAACTTTGATGCTTCAGCCATTACAACATCTTTTACAATATAGTTTGTAAAAGAGAATGGAATGGCTATTAAAGAAAGAATTATTGTCAACCACGACTGCCAATCAAACCCTTTCCTTACATTGTATTTCACGAAAACGACATAACTAACCAGAGAAAGTGATGTGACAGCATATGTACCTCTAACAAACCATATTACAAAATCATGATCATAATACTTCATGATAGCCCAAGAAAGTGCAATCCAAAGGATAACACTTAAATTGAGAACAATCAGACCTATTAGAGATTTATTTTCCTTTACTTTCTTTATCAAAGAAAATATAAGGTATAAATGCAAAACAATTAATATCGAATAAAGTATAAAGATATACATTTAGTAAACAGACAGCAAATTATATTCCTTAATTATATTAGCCAATAAAAGAGAACAAGTCCATAAATCACAAAGTCTTTTTATTGTTTGTGTCGCAATGGATAATCCGAGAAATAAATACTAACATTATCTGGAGCTACCTCAAACAACTTCTCAATTGCAGCTGTATACTCTTGCTCCTTTTCATTTCCTTTTATAGCTTCTCTCCAATTAGATTTATCTCCTACTAAGCGAATAGCCTCTTCAACTGATTTCGCATCTTCTTCACCAAGGGATGTATTCAAATCACCAAAAAAATAATTAGCTGCACAAAGCATCATTGTTTGATGTTCTGGTTGCCTATTAAGTTTAAATCCTTTAACTTCTTTGAATTCTGTAATACCATTTAAGCCATTAAATACTCTGGCTCTTTTGGGCTCTGTTAGGAAAAGAATAATATCTATTTTTTTCTTACTAGAATAATCAACAAACTTCTTTGCCATATCCTTGAAAAATTCCCGCATACCTTTTCCATCTAAATGATCTGCTGCAAGTCTTCTTACTTCTGCAAGTTGAATAGAATTTTCATAGAAAGTGGATTCTCCTACAGATGGGCTAGTTTTTTGTAGCTCAGCAATCAGATGGTTATAGAATTCTTTGTCCATTCCTGAACCCTCAGGAGACATTAGTTCTTCGGTATCAAGCCCCATATCTCCTCTTGGTTGAAGTGTCGCCACGGCTGCTATTCCAGGCTTATTTCCACTCAGATATACTAAAAGAAGGCCATCCTTGTTATCGAATTTATCCTGTTTGGGTAATTGATCTGTGGTTCCAGATTGAGCATAAACACGTTTGCGAAAGTCACCCACAAGACTCAATATTCTTGTGTGAGGAATTCCCTCTATCATTACAGAAGAATCCAATTGATTACAAACTTTAGGATCTACTGTTATTTCATTTTTGTTTCTTCGAAGTACCGCTGTATAATTACTTCCTAAATAATCTTTCGTATTTTCTGCAATAGGTTCCCCTTCGAATAATTGTGATTTTCCAATAAGATCTCGCATTTCCTCTACTGGCGAAAGGATGACTCTTTTTATCAAATTTTTATTTTCCAATAGGATTTTTTTCATTCTTGTATCTGTAAGCCGTCTCGCAAAAATCTCTACCAAAGATGATTTTATTCCTCGCCCATCAAGTTTTGCTTCTGCCTCTTGCTCCTTCTGTAAAAAAGAAATGATTCGCTCTAGACCAAAATTGCCAGTATTTGGAAGCGGATCAGACAAGACCAATATACCACCGGGTTTAAGCATTGCGGCCGCCTTGTTAAAAGCAAGCTGCTTCATTAGATGAGCCTCTTGTTGGGTATAGTTTCGGGTTCCGTCAGGGGCCATAGATACGGTGTAAAGAGAATTTTCTAATGTAACTACATCATATTTCCCAATTTCCTCTTCTACAATGTTAAGATCCGTTAAATCAAAACCTGTGGTATATGAAAATGGAAATTTTTTTCCGAGTGTCATTTCAGGATTTAAATCGAACGCTTCACATTTGTATTTTTCAGAATTGATTTTACTCAAAAGATTGGAGATTGGGGCCGGACCGGCACCTAATTCTGCAACTAGGATATGACCATCATTACTTTCAGTATTACTAATGATCGCCTCAACTATTTCTTTATCAAGGAGTTTCTTGGGCGGATAGTTTTCTAAGCCACCGTAGACTTCATGATAGCTTCCATCACCATTCCATGTGTCAACTGATTGATCCGATTCGCTACTATTACCTCTTGGTTCTCCTGGCATTTTCTAGTTAGTGTAAATTTATATTATCTTGGTCTTAAAATAATATAATTAAACCAATTGGTTGTCTATAAAATATGACTATATCCCCGCCTTCTCAAATATCTCTAACCATTTATCCTTGTTAGGTACATTAGTAGGCATAGGTAATAACCCATCCTCGACCCACTCACACTGTTTAAATGTAATCTTCCCAGCATACAATTGGTTATACA
>Ga0209728_1001957_pt1 | contig 11240 bp, 13 predicted proteins | sample RifGroD1_FD_183997 | JGI IMG/M metagenome (GOLD analysis project Ga0209728, IMG submission 183997) | Groundwater microbial communities from Rifle, Colorado, USA - Groundwater D1 (SPAdes) (version 2) | ecosystem: Environmental > Aquatic > Deep subsurface > Groundwater | place: Rifle, Colorado... | reverse complement strand
TGATGTTCTTAAAGAAAGTTCAAGTGATAAAATGGTAACAATGTCTCAATACGTAAATAACGCAGTTTAATAGAAGAGAGATTTAATGTTCCATTCCTAACAAGGGGTTGATAAATTGAATTACAAAGTTACAAATATACAGATTGGTAAATATGAATCAGATACATTATTTATTGAAGTAGACAAAGAGGTTTTTCAAATACCAATCAGTAAAAAAGCAAAAGTAACAAAAGATTTGATAGGAAAATTAATTAATATTGAAAATTTATACAATGTTCCATTGGAAAAAGTTATTTTATCAAACATAAGTTTTGACAAACAATAATTACATATGGTTTCTTATAGATTTGCGCAAGTTTATAAGTGTAATTAATAGGACTATGCCACTACATAGTCCTATTCCCATTATCTCTTAATAGTGGGAGGAGAAAATAAAATGGCAAAAAGGTTTACACATGAAGCAGTAAAGCATTTTGTTGAAATTGAAAGTAATAGTGGATGCAAATTATTAAGTAAAGAATATATAAATAGCATAACTAATTTAGATATAATCTGTAGATGTGGTAATTTATTTTCAACTACTTTTAAAATCTTTAAAAGGGAAAATAATCATATAAGACATTGTAAAGAATGCGGAAAGAAAATGTTAATTGAAAAACTAAGTAAAACCCACGAACAATTTTGTACAGAAGTTTACGAGTTAGTTAAAGATGATTATTTAATATTAAGTAAATATATAGATTATCGCACATATGTACAAATGAAGCATGTAACTTGTGGATTTGAATATCCAGTAACTCCTGCTAACTTTATATCAGGAGGATATAGGTGTCCAAAATGTGCAGGTAATATAAAATTAACTACAGAAGAATTTAAAAGAAGGATATATGAAAAATATGGAGACGAATATGAAGTATTAGGCGAATATATAAATAATCATATTAAAATTAAAATGAAACATAATATTTGCAATGAAGAATATATGGTTGCTCCAAATGACATCTTGTCTGGTAATAGATGTTACACTTGTTCAGGATTAGAAAGAAAAAATATAGACATTGTTAGAAAAGAAGTATATGAATTAGTAAATGATGAATACACGGTAGATGGGAATTATAAAAATAATAAAACAAAATTAACCTTTACTCACAAAACTTGTGGTAAAACATTTCCAATGAATACGAATAATTTTTTAAATGGTCAAAGATGTCCAATTTGTGCAGAATCAAAAGGTGAACAATATATTAGAAAATATTTAGAATTACATAATATTTATTTTGTACCACAAAAAGAATATCAGGGATTAGTAGGAGTTAACAACGGAAATTTATCATATGATTTTTATATTCCAAAATATAATCTTTTGATTGAGTTTCAAGGAATTCAGCATGAACAATATAGGGAAGGATTTCATAAAGATAAAGATGAATTTAAAAAACAAGTTGAACATGATAAACGTAAGAAAGAATATGCTGAAAATAACAATATTAACTTTCTAGAGATATGGTATTACGATATTGATAATATAGAAACAATTATGGACAAAGAGTTAATTAATTATAAACAATACGTAAGTTTATAATAAAATTCAACAAACTAACCAAACCAACCCATTAACCCAAATCCCTATCCAGTTATCAAAATAAGGAGAAGACAGACAGAAAATAATTTTGTCTTCTTCTCCTTATTTTTTTCTATTTTATAAACAATTTTATTTCAATTAATCAATCAAAACAAAATCTAATCAAACCCCCTAACAAAATAAATAACAAATAAAATAAAAAAGAAAGAAGGAATTAAAAATGGCAAATTCAACATCTAATTTCAAATCAAATTATTTCGGAAAAGAAGGAAAATCTACAGAAAATTTTGAACTTATTCAATCATTTAAAATTGATCCAGAAAAAAATACATCATTAGTTGCTTTATCTTTAAATTTTATTCCTCAACAAGATTGTACAGTAGCAATTAATGGGTCAGATCCGATTCCATTTAAAGCAAATAGAGAATTTGTAATGGACACTGGCAGAAATATGATACATAAGACAATTGATAAATTCCAAATAGTTGAAGCAGACATTGATTACTGGTGTATGGGAGTGCTTAAAGATTAATTAAAGATTAATAAATGTGAAGTAAATAATTATTTTAGTTATTAATTATTTTAGTAAAAAAGTTAATAAAAGGAGGAATAAATTAAATTATGAATGGATTTTTTGTAAATGATTCAAAACAAGATGTAAATGCTACTGTAGTTGGGAGTTTAGCGAAGGAGCCATTTAGTGGTTCTGTGAATAAAGAACATACATTTACTCAACCAATGAACGGTTTTTCTATATCAAATGATGGCTTATCATCTCTAACCTTTACAATCGGAACTGACACTTATACAGTTTTGGCAGGGGAAGTTTTGTCTCTTTTATTTTCGCCATTTAACGTTGTTACAGTAACCACCACAGTAGCTTATAGGGCTTGGGGGTTAGTGTAATATGGGATTAGATAAAAATGCGATAGCAGAACTTAATGCGTATAAGGCAGAAACTACGGCAGAACTATTAACAAAGGCCAATGTAAGTGTTGGTAAAAATATATTTAATAAAAATAACGTTGAGATAGGGAAAGTGTTAAATGCTAGTACTGGATATTTATCTGTTAATGCTAGTTATTCAACGTCAGGCTTTGAGACAATATCGCCGAACACAAATTATACTCAAAATCAAGCATGGGTATTAACCTTTTATGATGTTGATAAAATATTTATTAGCGGTCTATCAACCTCTGCCCCTACTACAACTACGAGGACATTTGCTACACCAGTTGATGCAAAATATGTGAAGTATTCTGTTTCAAATGATGAAATAAATGGTTATCAGGTTGAATTAGGTGATGTTGTTACCGAGTATGAATCCTTTAGGTATTTATACGAATATCTTTACGAAACCCAAAGAGATGCCGAACAAGATTTAAAGCTGAATTTCCAGGACATATTAAATAAATATACATTGAAATATTTCACGCTTTACAACGAAGATGCTACTGCGGTTATAGATTTAGAAACGAAATTGAAAATATATTCTGCTTTTCAATTTATCAAAATCACTGGTGGTGATGCAGATAAACCGCACAATTTACGCTACATCGCACGCAATCACGCAACAGGCGGTTATCGTGTTATTATTGAACGGAAAGATGATACTGGTTGGGTTTTAGCCATTGATACTGGTGCAATCACACTAACGGAAAATCAATACGGTGTATCTGTTTTAAATTACTCTAATGCAACTTATTCGCTGGAAATGCATATTGATTATAGATTATTTCCCGCAAGTCCATACGGCACATCATTAAGTAATATTTTAGGAGATACTCAATTTGTGTTCACAAAAGAAGCGTTTGTTGACGAAGGCGGTGGCGAAGCGTATGACCAAAGTTTGAATACCACGGATAGTGTTGCATTTGTAAGCGTACAATCTGATGCTTTCATAACAACGGGAACGTTGCCTACAGGTACACTTGCAAGCCCCCCGATTGGTTTAGTAAGTGGTGATGTGTGGTCAGATACTACAGACAGCGCAACACATCCAATTTTGAGGGTGATGGCATGATTTTAAAAGGGGTTAATGTAAAAGGGTTAACTTTTTATCCAAATATTGAAAAAGAACTACAGCCTTGTAATCATAAATATGGTGCTATCGCAGCTGTGACGTATTGCACAGATCAAGTACAAGAAGATATTTTTGGAAAAGAAATATTAGGGTTTAAGTACAATTTCAATCTTCACGCATTTGTGACACCTATATATAATGACCAAGATGTTTTAGATGAAATTTATGAAACAGGTTTAATTCGCTATGGAATATACTACCAAACGGAATTTTGGGAGAATCCTGTTACAGGGGTGATTGAGTCTATACCTGATTTTTATAAAACAATATGGAGTCAAGCGGCAGCAGATGGTGATTTAATTGATGCGTCATTGGTTGGGGCAACAAAGGCGGTTAATTATCCCAACCACGGTCAACAACTATTTGATTTGACAGGTGGTAAATACGGATATGATGTTATAAATGACATATATGGTCAAGTTGATGTTTTAACGCCAGTTATAGAATATTTTCAAAATTGGTTTAAAAATAAATTCGGTATTTACGCTAGTAGTGGGAGTTATGGTTATGGTCGAAAACAACCAATATATATTATTAAAGACTACTTTTTAGGTATAAGAAACTCTGTAAAAGATGCTGGATGGGACTATAATTTTAACCATGAAATCGCAACATATAAAGCTGAATCAACAGGTGTAAATTACATGATTACACAGGAAGGAATGACAAGAGCAGATGCTATTGCTCAATGTGCTTTAATTTTAGAGGATGCTATTATAAACAATGGGTGGTACACAGATTTTACACATTGGCACATTTCTTACGATACAGAAATGCAGGAATATCTTGAAGGGATGCTCAATCAAATTAATGGTCGTGATGTAATAAGCCTTGATTATGGAACAGCAGTAGAGTATCAATTTTTACGCAGAATGGTGAGAAGAATAGGGATGTATACAGAGGGAGCAGAACTTGTAATCATAACCGATGTTAAAAATTTCGAGGGTTTAAATTTGAATAGGATTGAAACCACTTTATCGGTAGAAGTTGACTTAACAGGAACAATTTTGGAAGGGAAAGAAATAACAGGTAATTGTGATATACGCAAAATATCAACAAATATTTTTGTGGTTGAAATACCTTATAGTAAGAAAGATGGATTTCATATTGTTCGATTAAGAGAAATAATAATACCTGACTATCTTGATTTTACTATTCCTACAATAATTTCAGCAACTAAGGTTGGTGACACATTGACCGTTGAAACGGATAAACTAGCAAAAATAGTAGTATATTCAGTACCTACTGGAACTGATTTATATAATGCTAGTGTTTTAAGTAGAAGCGGTGTTTTAAGCAGTACACATGAAATTGATGTGACGGGAATTGATTTTTCAAATATTGATGTTTATGTCGGTGCAATAACAAAAAATAGGCAATCAACATTGAGTGTTAAATATAATTTTTAAGTAGTCCAAAACCATACCATAACACCTTCGCTAAAGATACAAACATCGACGTTTAAATTTTAGGGTAGATTTCATAGATTTCTACCCTAATTGCTATCAAATTAATTAACAAAAATATAGATAATAACAAAATAAAAATAAGATAGAAATAATAAAATAAAATAATAAATAATTATAAAAGATGAAATAACACTTTTAATGGATTAAGGAGTGAATGAATATATATAACAAATTAAATTTAAAATCCCCTATCCCTGTCTCAGTCAATCATTACATAAAACCAAGGGCATTTATAGCACATGGAAAACCTCAAGTAACATTATATGAAACAGCAGAAGCTAAAAAATATAAGAAAGACTTTATTAAATACATACAAGAACAAGTAAAACTTCAAGGATGGGATTTAATCCCTAACAAGACACAGCACTTTTACGTTGACTGTGTTTTTTATTTTGACAGAATTGATAAAGATGCTAATAATTACTTTAAGCTTTTGTTAGATTCAATTACAGAAACACAATTAATTTGGTTAGATGATAATGTAACATGTGAACGAGTTAATGGTATATTTTATGATTCTAAAAATCCTCATATTAATATTACCATCTATCCTGTTGACTATGTAGGTATTTTTCCTACCGTCAATCAATTAGAAGAATTTAAATCTAATTGCATCGCATGTAAACGATATAAAAATAATTGTAGTATTTTAAATAAGGCTATTGAAGGTAGAATTCAAGAAGAAATTAATGATTTGGCTTGTGATAAGTTTAAAGAGGCATACAAGGGTGATAAACAATGATTTGGACAAAAGAAGAAGAACAATTTTTAATAGAAAATGTTAGTAAGTTATCTGTTTTGGAGTTAGCAGAAGCATTAAATAAAACAGAAGGAATGATAAGGGGTAAGAAGTCTAGATTAAATTTAAAAAGTGGTAAGAGAAATCTTATTTCTAAAGAAGAAATAGAATATATAACTAATTGGTATAATACTCATCCCAATGCTTTAAATTTAGATAAACTATCTAAAATCATAAACAGAACAGAAACAGAAATTTGTAGGGTTGCTCGTAGATTAAATTTAACAAATGTAAATAGAGTAATTATTACTGATGATATTATTAAAGAAAGAAAAGAAACAAAACGTCAAAATAGTATTAGAACTATTAATCAATTTATTGAATTGGTAAGAACAAACCATCCGAAAGGAATGTTAGGTAAAACCCATACAGAAGAAACAAAAGAAATATTATCTACAAAATATAAAATAGCTTGGGAAAATAAAACTGACGTAGAAAGAGAAAAATGCTTAGTAAATTTAAGAAGAGGACGGGAAAAACTAAAAAGTATGCCGAGATCAAAATATTCTAAAACAGGTGGATTTAGAGAAGATATAAATCAATATTTTAGAAGTAAATGGGAAGCAAATATTGCACGAACATTCAATTACTCTAATATTACTTGGACATTCGAACCCAAGAGATTTTGCTTCGATGATATAAGTGATGGTATAGAAAGTTATTTGCCTGATTTTTATCTTCCAGAATTAGATATTTGGATAGAGGTTAAGGGTTGGATGAAAGAGTTAGATCAATTGAGAATAAACAAATTTAAAACATTTTATCCCGATGAATATGAAAAATTGGTGATAATAGAGGGAAATTTGTATAAGAAAATTGAGAAAGAATTTAAATACATAATTCCAAATTGGGAATTTAAAACTAATAAAATAAAAGTAAGTTAATGGAAATGTTGCTTGAGTATTAATAATTATAAATAAAAATAATAAATAATAAGGATGTGGTTATCAAAAATGGCTAGGGTAACATATAAGAAACAAAATAAACAAATAAATAAGAATATGCTTAGAAAAGTTGCAGATAAATTACCAGAAGTAACTGATGAAATGTTTGAAACTTGTAACTCAGAAAATGTAAAACTAATAAGAGAATTTGAAGAAATGCATCCTTTGCTTTCGACACAAACTAAAGCACAATATCGTAGTGGAATTAAACAGTTTACATGGTGGGTAAAAACATCATTAAATGATAAGGCATTTTACAGTATCACTAAAAGGGATTTTAATAGATATTTAAGTTATTTAATTAATAGAGGAATGTCTAGTTCTGGGATTAAATTTAAGAAGAGTTGTGTAAGTACAATTTGTGAATATGCAGAAAGAATTCTCTCAGAAGAATTTGATGAATACAAAGCATTTCATAATTTTACAAAAACAGATATGAAAATTCCTAAGAATTATGTTTATAATAAAATTGCAATATCAGAAGATGAATATAAGACATTGATTGATACATTAATGGAAGATAAAAATTATTTAGCAGTTGCATGGGTTGCTTGTGCTTTTAATACAGGTGCTAGAAGAGGTGGTCTTAGAGGATTTAAGACTGAAATTGTAGATAAACCTGTAGAAGATGGTCAAGAATATGTAATGTCAAATACTGTTCGCGAAAAAGGTGCGTCAGAAGATGGAAAACCTTGTGAGTACATGATCCCAATTTCTGCTTTGTATTATTTAAAATTGTGGGTAGAGAAAAGAGGTTATGAACATGAATATTTATTTACAGTAAAACATGATGGAGAATATAAGCAAATATCTCTTGGATGGGCAGATGATTTATGTTCAAATGTTTTATCAGATATATTGGGACGTAGAATAAATCCTCACCTTTTTAAAGCATCGGCAATAAGTCACTACTTAGCAAGTGGTCTAGACCTTAAATTTGTTAGCAAGCATATTGGTCAACACAATGATATTTCAACTACATCTTCATTCTACGATTTAAGAACATTTGCAGAAGAGAAAAATGAAATGTTGAAGAAAATAAAATTTATTGAGACTAGTAAAGAAGTTACTGAGGAAGAAGATGCAGAAATAAAGTAAATGGCAGTCCTAGAAAAGTCACATTTTATAGGATCATCCCAATTCTAAAACCCTTATATATCAATGATTACAGGGGGTTTGTAAATGGTACATAAATAATAATATTGTGTATTTGCAACTTATGTGTTATTATTAGGTAAAATATCTTATGAATAAGGATGTGAGAAAATAAATGCTTAATGAGACAAATGAAAAAAGGTTTAAGTATATATATGACATTAAAAGAGCAAGTACATATATCAATGAATTTAATTGCAGAGTATTAGATATTGGTCGTCATCCACAAACAGGAAATGTATGGGTAAAATTTGATTTTCATGAAACAAAAGAAGCATATGAGACATGGAGACAAAGAAGTGAAGAATTAAGAAATAACTAAATAAAAACACTGAAATGTGAAGCGTCTAGATTAAGAATATCTAGGCGTTTTTATTATGCCAAATTAACGAATAAGGATGGTAAAATATATGATAAAATATGTAAGTGATTTAATTAAACTTAAAGATATTGAACAATGGTTTCAAGGATGTATTATAGCAATAAATGCTCCAACTGGTTCTGGTAAAAGTTATTTTATTAAACATGTATTAAAAGATTATTGTAAAATACATAATAAAACCATACTCCTACTGACTAATAGAGATATCCTAAAAGACCAATTTATACATGAGCTAATTCAAGATGATAAAGATGGAATAATCACGGTCATTAATTATCAAAGCATTGAAACAAAAATAACATACGATATTCCTTTAGAAGAATATGATTATATAGTATGTGATGAGTATCATTATTTGTTTAATGATACCTTTAATTTTTGTACAGATATATCGTTGGATTATATTTTAGGGCAAACGTTTAATACAAAAATATTACTTAGTGCTACCTCTACTGTACCTATCAAATATTTAGAAGAAGTAAAACAGTTGGAAATAATAAAATATGAAATAGAAACTGACTATGATTACATAGATAAATTATACTTTTATGAAGATGACAATGTGATTTTAAAATTACTAGATGAATTGCCGGAAAATGAAAAGGCAGTATATTTTACAAAAGCAAAAACATCTTATGATTTTAGCAAGCAAATTGAAAATAGTGCTTTCATTTGTAGTAAACACAATTCTACGCATAGAAAATATATAAACGAAGAACAGAAGCAAAATATTATTGAGAATGAAATATTTGATTCTAAAATACTATTCACTACAATTGCCTTAGACAATGGAATTAATATAAAAGATTTGCAGTTAAAGCATATAATTATTGATACTTTTGATTTAGATACTATTCAACAGTGTTTGGGAAGAAAAAGAATAACTAATAAAGATGAGAAAGTGATTGTATATATTAAGAATTGGAGCAATAAAAAGCTAAATGGCAAGAAAACAAGCATAAACAATACTATAAGATATGCAGAACATTTGAAGAATGGATTATCCTCTGAGGACTTAGTTAAAGAATATAAACATAAAAATACATATGGCAATTTAATTTATGATGTAATTGACGGTGAAAAGATAACTAAGCATGTAAACGAAACAATGTATTTTAAATTTAAATATGATATAGAACAAATAGAATTATATATGGAGTCTGAGTATATGGATTTTGTTGCAGAAAGATTTGATCAGGATGAGTATTTTGATTTAGAGCAAGAGGTTGATGCTATGACATTAGAAGACAAACTAGACAAATTAGTTGGAATAAAAATGTTTAAAGATGAACAAGAAAAGTTTATTGGTTTTATGAGGGATGAATTATTCAATGGAATAACTGATAGATATGGAAGTGTAAAAATCAACACTATTAATGGTTATTTTGAAGATAATAATATTCCATATGAAATTGAAAGTAAAAAGGAACGAAGTAAAAAAGAAGGCAATTATAATAAACATTATTGGATTCTATGTAAAAAAATATACAGTTTATAGAAAAACGTCCAGATTGGTGAATATCCGTTAATATAGTAAATCTACTAATCTGGACGTTTTAGTGACATGTCAAAGGGGAACGACGAGAGCTTGCGGTAACTTTTGTGCCAAAAGTGACCTTACTAAACATTCACTATCGTTCATGTTTAGGATTATATTTTTGAATTTGTTTTTCATATTCATCCCTCCTATCCATTATTATATCATTCATACAAATATCAAAAATCATATATAACCATAATATAATAATTTGACATACTTCGCTATATGTTGTAATATAATTATTGTAGAAAGGTCATAATACTAATAATGTTTTGTATAGATGATATTGATGATATAATAGTGGTAAGGAGTGATAAAATGGTGGTAAAAAATAGATTAAAAGATATTTTAGATGAACGAGGACTTAAACAAAATTGGTTAGCAGAACAAGTAGGAATTACAAAACAAACCATGTCTAATTTGGTAAAAAATAGGTATACAACAAGTATTGATATTGCTTTTAAAATATCAAGAGTTTTAAATGTAGATTTTAAGGATATATTTTATGAAGAATAAGTAAGTTTATTTTGTAAAATAGTATTGACATAACTTACTATACCCCTTATACTAATATTGTAAGGTTATTCAAACGGCCTTAACAAAATTAGTAAAGGGGTCTTTAGTCGTGAGAAAAATTGATGTTCAAGAAATGGTTAATATTTCAAAATCCTACGATGGTAAACAAGTTCAAGTAGTATTGTCTCCTATGCAATCTATAAACACATATCAGCAATTCAGATGTAGACTTAATGGGAACAACTTGGAATTTTGCGACACCAATATTAATAAACTAATTATGCAAGAATTATTGATTCCTAAAGACAATATTGAAGAAATACTGTATTTTGAAGGTAAGAATATCTACGAATCCGTATTTTCAATTATATCAAACAATTGCCAAGTTGATTTTTGCATTAGTGAAAAACCAATGATTTGTAAGAAATGCAGAAAATTATTAGATAATTATTATGAATCTTCTTGGCAGATTAATCAGATCGGTAGTTACGGTAGTCAATGGGATAATGAACGAGTGGTTATAGACTTATGTGAAGATTGTTTGATGGAGTTTTTAGAGTATGAAGAAAAAGAAAAAAACTTGCCATTGATTAAATGACAAGTTAAAAGATAGAAAAGAATTTTTGCAATTTTATTATATCATATGTGGTATAATAAGTAAAATGGAAATTAAGTTATGGGGAGAAATGGAATAAATATTAAACCTTCTCCCCTCTAAACTAATTAGGTGGTGAATTTATATTGGTCAAAAGAAACATGAGCAAGAGAAT
>Ga0209728_1001954_pt1 | contig 11261 bp, 23 predicted proteins | sample RifGroD1_FD_183997 | JGI IMG/M metagenome (GOLD analysis project Ga0209728, IMG submission 183997) | Groundwater microbial communities from Rifle, Colorado, USA - Groundwater D1 (SPAdes) (version 2) | ecosystem: Environmental > Aquatic > Deep subsurface > Groundwater | place: Rifle, Colorado... | reverse complement strand
AAGCCCTTTGGACTACGGGAAGGTTGAACTCGGCTACTTCAATAGCCGGATCGTTCTGTGGTGGGACGATAAATTAATTAGAGCTTAGGCTCACTAGGCATATTCTCGTTCTTACAATGTTGGTAGCATTGCTAGGATGGGAATGTGCCAAACTGGTAAACAAATCTGAATACGATCAATCTTCCTCTTTTTGCCTGGTAAGCATTAAGGGGTTGATTGAGGTTGAAGAGATTTTCGAAAGTAAGAATAAAATAATGTGCTAGGTTTGGTATCCTAGCTTCCTTGGCTAACACCTAATACTCGTTAGGTCATCTTTACCAATTGGTCTGAATTCTCCGAAGTATTTTATCTCAGCTTCCTTTCGGACAATTATGGCATCCTCGATATTCTCAAATGTTCCTAAGTATTTGTTTTTACCATCTGCCCTTATGAAGGCTTTCCACTTACTTAAGCTTCTAGTGACTCCGGTTGCCCCTGATGTGTTATTTGAGTTAGTACTCTTGTTGCGATAGTTTTCCGCAGGTGTGCAAATCCTTAAATTATTTCTTCTATTATCTAAAGGATTGCGGTTGATGTGATCTACTTGCATCCCTTCTGGAGGATTCATTATCCACCTATGAAGACCTCTTGAACCAGTAACGGATTGGTATGAGCGAGAATTCTCATGCGCTCGCCATGTTCGCGGAAATTCCATGACTCTAATCAGGTCGTCTGTATCAATGATCGTTTCATAGCTAACATCCTCACGCGTTTTCAGAAATATAACCGTGATATCCCCTGCAATAACAAAACAGTTTTCCATTAGTCCTCCTTGAATAAATCTGCCATACTGCATCCGAGTACTTTAACTAACTTGCCCAAGAACTTAACCGTTGGCATCTTCTTTCCTCTGATCGTGTCGCTAATTGGAGGGTTAGACACTCCTGCTAGTCTTGCTAACTCAAACTGCTTCAGGCCCCGTTGATCCATATACTTCTTTACGTTCTTTCCGACCACAGAAGTCTCTAATGTTTGCATTTTTATAACTCACCACCTATCTATTCTCTATTAGCGAACTTCCTGTTAAAAAATATGGGACGTTCGCTTGTCCATAGGTATATTATATTCGCTAATAGATAATTAGTCAACAGATATTCTACTATAAATAAAGATTATTTATGACGTTTTGTTTAAGGAAATTTATTGGTTATACTACTATAGTTGATAAGGGGGTGATTGAAATAAATATCGGGGAAAAGATTAGGTATTTACGAGAGATACGCGGATACTCACTGACTAAGCTTTCCGAGTTGAGCGATGTTTCGCTTCCTTATCTAAGCGAAATCGAGAACGGAAAGAAGACTCCCTCAAATAAAGCGTTAACGAAAATAGCTAAAACACTCAAGGCTAACACCTGGTTCTTCATGGACGATAACGCGTTGAGCTTCGAGGAAATGATAAAGCTATCAGACTATGAGCCGCCGGAGGACATTGTCGAGTTCTTCGCTACACGCGAAAGCTTGCCCTATGCCATACTCGCCCGCGAACTCCACAACGAAAAAATTGACCCCATCTTCCTCCGTGAACTCCTAGAGTCGATCAAAAAAATGAAATCTAAATAGAATATTTTTGTGAGTATCAAGTCGTAATACGTCGGATACTCACTTTTTATTGCACATTTTTAGATATAAGGAAATATCTAGTCGTAATTATGGTTACAAAGGCCCACTAAAGGCAGGGAAAATGTATTGTATTATGGGGTAAGAAAGGAAGTTTTGCAAATGATTGTTGAACGCGATTTAGCAGGATTTTTTAAGTGGATAGTAGTGGATGATGAACTAACTATACTCGACCCGCTTTACCTCTATGAGTTTGTTACTTATTTCTTCGGGTGATTATTTTAAAGGATAATTTGTTGAACCTGTCGAATTAGAGGGAAAAGGAAAAACCTCTCTGAACTACCCACCGCCAAAGTGATGCTCAAAGAGGTTATGCCGAAGACAGGAATTAACCCGTGCTTTATGTTGTTGTTTACATTATAAAGCATTCAATTATTCCTGTCTAGTTCCTAATTAAATAGACAGGGGTTTTTTATTGTGCAAAAAGACAGGGACATATTGAAAGTAGTTGGGATAAATTCTAGGGGATACGGCACGATCCCTAAATTAGTTATGCAAGACAAGAGATTAACTATAGAATCCAAGGCTATTTATGCGTACTTCTCTAGCTATGCCGGAGCAGGTAGCAACGCATTCCCTGGATTATCTAAGATACTTTATGATCTCGGAATTAGCGAATCGAGATACTATAGGCACTTTAAGTTATTGACCGCAATTGGATATATAACAGTCGAGCAAATTAAAGATAACGGAAGATTCGGTCATAATGTCTATATTCAAAATACAGAGATATCGCCGATCCCTCAAAATGATGGGACGGCACCGATCCCTCAAAATGGGTGCGCGGAAAATGAGCGCACGCAAAACAAGGGAACTAATATTAACAACTCTAAAACTAACAGTATTAATAAAAAAATTAATAATAAAAAGGAAAGGGTAACAAAGAAAACTGATAAAAAAGATAAGTATGAGAAGTTCTATTTATGAAAGGTGGCATAACCATGGGAAAAGTAATTGCAATAGCCCTCCAAAAAGGCGGAGTAGCAAAAACGACCACCACCGTCTGTCTGGGGACCGTATTGGCGCAAAGGGGAAAAACGGTTTTAATTATAGACTACGATCCGCAGGGCCAAATTTCCCTATCCTTCGGACTCAACCCGGAATCAATCAAGAAAACAATCTATGATGTATTCATAGATAAGTACTCTATCCATGATGTGATTATTAAAACAGAATATGAAGGAGTCTATATTATACCCGCTAACATTTCCCTCGCTAATTTCGATATGTTGGTTGACCATAATAGAGAGGAGTACAGCCCTGCACATTGGTTAAAGAACGCTATTGCTGATATATTGAGCAATTATGATTATATTATAATTGATTGTCCGCCTTCATTAGGGTGGCTAACCGTCAACTGCTTATCTGCTGCGAGTGGAATAATAATTCCTGTGCCACCGGAACAATTTGCCCTCTCTGGTCTTAATGATCTACTCAGGACAGTTAGTATGGTCAAGAAGGATTACAACCCCACTATCGCCATCTATGGAGTTCTGATGACCATTTATACATCCAGGACAAACCTATCGAGTAATGTATCACAGGAGATTCAAAAGTATTGCAATCAACATGGTATCAATGTTTTTGAAACAGCTATCAGGAGATCGGTGAGAATTGGCGAAGCTCAGTTTGTCGGAAAGCCACCCCTTTATTACGCCAGGGGAAATGATGCAGTACAAGACTATTTGGAGTTTAGTAGGGAAGTGTTATCTTTATGAGCGCAAAAAAACTTATACCGGCTGTAGGTTTTTTTAAAGAACAAGAAAGTGCATTGGATATTACCATTAATGATAGTAAAAAAACTACACATGATGCTATTCAAGATAGCGAGTCATTCATTAAAGAGTGTACTATACAGTGTACTACGCAAGGTATTATACAAAACACTAGAGAAGATGCTATCCAAGTCACTAGTGAGATCACTAACATTGTTACCGAACAGAATAGGGAACAAGATCCCATTAAGGGTATCGAACAGATCACCACTAAAGATGCTACCAAATTTACTTTTCAAATACCTCTCAAGCACGAACCCTTTAGTAAGCGTTTGGTTGCCAACGTAACCCCTTCACAGAAGGTTTTTGTTCAAAAAATGAGCAAGAAGTTTGAAAATGAATCCGCTTTCATCAGGTTCATGTTGGACAGATTTATGAATGATATTGATTTTAGATAATTAATAATACACACTACCCGACTGAAAAGCCGGGTTCTTTTTTTGCCTAAAAGTTGGCAGGAATAACGGACAAACAATAAGGAGTAGTAATTACCATCACCCAAACGTTGAATGGAACATTGAAAGGATGGTGCATAGCTTGGATGAAAAACAATGATGACTTCGCCACCACTCTAAAAGAAAGTGCTATGCGGGCTATTTACCGCGGCCCATCGAAAGAGATCCCATCATTGGTGTGGGATTGCATCGAAATTCTCTACCAGAAAGCCCCTATGAAGCCATTCATATTCAAGCGCACCTTACTTTCTCCAAAAGAAAAACAAAGCATGAAGCCAAGCCTTCCCATGAAACTCAATCCTCAAGAAATAGTCCATTGGGTAATGCACAAGCCGAAACTAAAACAGACATGGTTGCTGGTTGTTCATTTGCCACCCGGGATAGATTATTCTCAGTTTAAAAGTTTAGAGTCTCACTTTGCTACAGCAGTCGGTGGTAGTGCAGATATGGAAAAGGTTGGTGGAGCAGTTCATCTAATCATCTCCAATATTGCATTAGAAAAAGATTATCCCTATTCATTCAACCCAACTCCATACCTGAAAAAGATGAAATTACCTATTCTGATCGGTTATGGAGCGAATGGGCCAATTGTGCAGGACATGACCGTTATTTATTCACTCTTGGTTGTGGGATTAAGGGGAAAGGGTAAGTCTACGCTCATGCACCAGGTCATATACACCCTTCTAATGCTCAATAGAGTCGTCAGGGAGGATTATGTCCAAGTAGCGATTATCGGGCCTAAGAACAAGGAATTTGCGTACTTTGAGGACTACGGAGGAATCTTTGTCCATGAAGAATCGGACTATGCTCAACTTCTAAGGCTAATTGATAAGTCGGATAGAGAACGCAAAAACAAGTTGGGAAAATGCCGGGACATTCTTGAATATAACTCAATCAAGGGAAACCACATGCCCTATATCGTTTTGCTTGTAGATGAAGTTGATATGGTCGGAGAAACAAAGGGTTGTGATGATTTACTGTTAAAGTCAGTTAAGAAATACCGCAGTCAGGGCATCTACTGCATCAGTGCGACCCAACGACCTTCTAGTAAATCTTGGGGTAATGGAAACAAGTTTAGTGAGTTTAAATCACAGTTCGAGGCCCGGGTAGCTTTCCGTATGGCGGACCGAATTAATTCACAAATGATTCTCGAAAGCGATAAGGCTGCTCATATCCCCAAAACTCCCGGCAGGGCAATTTATAAGTACGACACCGAAGAAGAAGTTCAAACCCCTAACTTTCCAAGTGAAGGACGTAACCCAAAGCTATTCCACGAACTCATGTCCCAGCTACCACAAATCCCCCTGCCCTATCACGACATAGAAGGAGAGGTATACGATCATGAACCAAACTACCCACGCCAACGGTCGAAGAAGGGATCAACGAGTCCTAGCTCATCTAGAAGCTTGCAGCGTCTTATCTCAGGAACAAATCCATTTGCTTGAGTTTTGGAACGTGTCGAAGGAAATGTCTCATCGCTGTACACAAAGGCTGGAAAAGGATAAGTTGGTCAGGCGGGTCAAGATGTCCTGGTCTGATATGCCGGACTGGTTCTATCTTTATGATGATAAGCGTCCCGACCAAATACAGCACCGGTTGGGTAAGGCCTGGATTTATGTCGCATGGCACATGAAAGCATTAGATTCTTATGGCATCCAGTCGCTCAATTATTTCAAGCCGGAGAACAGGAAGTTTTATGAGCAGGACAAATCATTTCCTATCCCGGATTGTTACGGAGTTATTAATCACAAGGTATATGGCGACATCTTTAGTTTTGGCGAATTTCAGGTCAATGAATCGAGTAACGCATGGAACAAGAACTACCGAGCACTATTCAACACCTTCGCCTCGGATCAATATCTTTCCTTAATGGTAGTAACAACCGGGCCGTATGACGCGATCAAGGAGCAAGTATATAAAGAGTTTTCAGGCATGAAGAATGTCCGGCTTGAATTTTACACACTCGATAAACTCAGGGATCTTTGTTGGAGAATAGCAATCATAAAGAGGGATGAGGCAAGGAGGAAGGAGCTGACGTGAATGGACGCAGCCGAAATTGCCATCAAGCTAATGTTTAACCTCTTGAAGCTAGTTGGCTTCGTCTGGGTATGCCAACAATTTTCAGACATTACGGGCAAGGGTGGAAATTTAATGAAGCTAGTATGGTTAATAAGTGGAGTTACATTTGCATTGATTGGCTACGACTATGTTAGTAAATTTATGGTTATTGCTAGGCAAGCGTCAAATGGTATATGGCAATGATTGAGTCTATAGCTAAATTAGCCTTTATCTATATCATCACCAGAACGTTTATTGAGCTTGTCTTTCCTGCAGGCAGACATCTTCTCAAGTATATCTATTGGTCATCTATTGCCCTAATGATCATGATTACCATAGGCCCGATTGCTGCAAGGTTTTTCAATGATGTTCATGCTGTAGCAGTTACTTATAGTCAAGGCAAAGAGGCAATAGACAAAGGATTACCAGGCGTATTTTCCTTTTTTAAAGATAGTTGGACGATGCCAATGGCAGGAGAGGTAACGCAACAATTTGAAGGAAATGAACATCATGGAATCGACATAGCTGCACCATTAGGAACATCAGTAGTGGCCGCAGGAGAGGGTAATGTGACTCGTGTTGAGTGGTCGAACATATACGGCAACATGGTTGTCATTAATCACAGAGGAGGCATTGAGGCGCTGTATGGTCATTTGCAAGGAATAGATATCAAAATTGGTTACCCGGTTATTGCAGGAACAAAAATTGGTAGTTGTGGCTCAACTGGTCGATCAACGGGCCCGCACCTTCATTTTGAAATTCGTGTTAATTCCAAACCTGTTAATCCTGCCGAATATCTAAAATAGGGAGGAAATCACATGCGATTAATCATCCTAAAAAAATCCTCAATTCGCAGAACTCTCGCCTTATCCCTTCTAATGATCTTAGTTGGCTTATCCCTTATAAACCCCTTCAAAGCTCAGGCAACAACCCCACAGGCATATCTCAAGCCCTCTACGTTCATCTTCTATCTATATCCAACTCCTAACGGAATGTTCTGGCTGGAATCAAACCCAAAGTTGGGCTATGCCACTTTAAAAGAATGGAGTAGCGTGCTGCCAAAGGGAGAAATGATTGTGGCTGTCCCGAATAATATGCAGTTAGCCAGTATGGGAGGTCTGGATAGAATCGGGAAGTATGTACAAGGAAGATTAATGGGAAGGTCATACAACGGAAGATATGATAAGGATATCTTCAAGTATCGCAGGACAGTTACGGCAGAAGGGGTCACGGATGAGGTTGAGGTTGAAATTGGAAAGCATTTTAAGGATAATGCCAATCTTGAGAGGTTGATAAGTGGAGTAGGTCATCATTTAAGAACTGGAGCAGAGGAAACACAGGACATAAAGGATAAGCAATTTCCACCTATGCCAGAACCAAAGGAGGCAAGTAAGGAGGAACGGGCAGCTAAAACACAGATACTGGGGGGAGGAATGCTTTTGGCCGGTCTACTAATGATCGGGAAGGTTTTAATTTTAGCCCTTTAAGTAAAAACCTCTGTCGTTAATTCGGCAGAGGTTTTTGCATATTAATTTTACAGTTCGGACATGATAGCTTCAGGAAGGAGAATTAATATGAATAAGCTAATATTTGTAGTCGTTTTGGTTCTACTCGCCATCACTAATCCTGATAAAAGTAATTACATCGAGTACGCAAAGCAGAAAATCCTCGGCCATAATCCTTCTGGAATTGTCTCCATGTTTGCCGACCCGTTGATTGACAGGACAACGACTGAGAAGGATTTATGTATCGCCACTATCTACACCACGTACTATGGCGAGAGGAAGGTAACTACTTTAGGAATGTTTAATAGGTTCATTCCCTTGAGATAGAATACCCTCCAACTCGGAGGGTATTCCTTGATGCTCATATTTAACTTTTTCATTCCTATCTATCCCCCCCTCAATACCTCGTTCATCCTTCGGACACTGATCCATGTACGCCTTAATCATTTCCCTGTCCCTCTTTTTTATTGCTTCAGTCATAGGGATTATTGGGCCGTCATATTTGATTGTTCGGTCTGATTCGCCAAATGGTAGGATGTCGCGTAGAGTGGAGATGTCCGATGAATTAGAATAATGACTGTCGGCATCTTTGAGTATTGAACATTTCTTGAATTGTCCATTAATCACTTGCCAATTTTCTTTCATGTTCAAGTTTGTTCCTCCTCAAAACTCCCAATACCCTCATTAATCTCCTCAAGCCTCAGTAGGCAATAGAAACTCTTATGAACAATCATTTCCGGCAAATCATCACGCCATTGGATTATTAGGACTTCATCACCTTCACGTATAGGCATTGAGCATCCGGCGCAGTTAATCATTCTGCTTTCTCATCCTTCCTATACCAGCAATACCTATCCCCAACCTCTTGCCATACCCATTCAATATACTCAGCTTGAATTTCTTCCTCGGTAGTATCATCGTCAAACTCGACTTCTTTCTTATGCTGATTCATATTTTCAGAGCATTTGAAAATTACTGTGAACATTTATTACCCCTCCTTATTAATCTCTCTTAATCGGTTCAATCTCGGAAAATGTTGCTCCTCCTGTACCGTTAAATTCAACTGACATCTTGAATAATTCTTCATCTTCTAAAGCCTCTGGCATAACCTCGTTTATTATCCCGGCAATGTCCATTATTATCCTAACTGTGTCATAATCCTGTTCTGTTAAGAGGTTACTACCACACTTGGGGCATGGCTTGTTTAACCATTTATCATAGTTCTCGAATAGGACGCTCATATCCTTAAAGTCACATTCTTTGTTGTCGCATTTTATGCCGCCGATGTGCATTCTTAGTTGATTCATCCTTCTTCTTCCTCCTTCGCTCTTTACTATCTCTTCTCAAAAAATATCGTTTTCCCTATGTCCGAAAGCTTCACATCTATCCGACATCCGCAATCTTGCATATGCGGGTCAGTCTTGCTCCAATGTTTAAATTCTGAACCTGCGAATTTGCATAGCTTTTCATCTTCGCAAGTACAGCAATCAAAGTCACTACCCTCTACTCCAAAACTATCTCTTCCTGCAAATTCACAGTCAGCCCAAACTACTAATTCATCTCGAAAATCATTAGAGAAAAAACCATCGACGCAATACGTTCTGCCTTGGTGATAAATAGTCCAAGCATGTTTCGATAATCCATTCAAGAAAGTCATATTGTTGACATATTCATATGGTTCGTCAGGTTCTTCCCACGCTAGTTCAAGTGTCGTTCCCATCTTTATTTCTTCCCCTTTCTCCCCAATCTCTTCTCCGCCCTTAAAGATAACATCCCTAAGTATCCCTCTCGCTTCCTCGTCCTCAGATACGCCAAATTGGGCAGCCATGATGTTGATAAATTCTTCTTCGATTAAGTCTTTAGCTGATTGCTTATTCATATCTTATTCTCCTCCCTCAATTTTTTAGTTGCTTAATTAATACCCATCAAATTCAGGCAAGCTATCATATTCCTCTTGAGTCATTTCTTCAGCCTGTATCATATATGGCCCGAATACAGCAATTGCCGTTGCGTCGTTAATATCTCCCGTTATTGGCAATGATTCTAGTGATTTCTTCAGCTTAGGTAAATTATCCTTAATGAATCCACGCTCTTGATCTTCGCCCGATTCATCTAGTTCGGTTTTTAGCTCTATAATCACATCGTCTGAATTGGCTGTTATTGGCCCGTAGCCGTGGTCGGTGTGGCACATTCTATAGACTCTCATCCTATTTCTTCCCCCTTCGTTTTGTTAGGATTAAGCTCACAACCAACACACCATACCGTCATTGGTGTCATTAGACCAACTTCACAATTAGGACACCATCCAACGCTTTCACTTTCTTCAGCCATCTCCTACTTCTTCCTCCTTCACCCTTGGCTACACAATACCAATCTTGGCCTTTTCGCCTTCTCCGGAACAACCCCATTCTCATCCGACCAATACATAACATCTGCCCAAACATAAATTCCATGCAATCCTTTTGCGTTTGTGTTCCATTCTATCTTGAGTATCTTGTTTATCGTTACTGTTTTTTCGATGCCGTGTAATGTCCAATCTGGATTAGGTTTTCTTATCTCCGGAATGTCTGTTCCGAAATCTACATTGAATCTCACGTTGTCGAGATAGACTTGCTTTCCTCGTGGATCTCTCTCGAATATTAGACATGCCTTATAACTTCCCTCTTCGTAGCATTTGCCACCATGCCTAACGCTTCTTTTACAGTATGGACAATCTTTCATTTTCCGCCATCCCTTCCTTAATCCAACCCCTCATCAAATACCAAATTAGCTAATATGTCCTAATCCAACTCTTCCCTGACCATATCTTTAACCAATCTTAGGAGATGTTCCCTTGTTTCTTCATTAGGTTCTTTAGTCTTATATAATTCTTGATACTCTTCCTTCGTGCGCCTTAATGAATCTTCAGCGATATTCAGGTATGATTCCTTATTGAATCTTCCGCCCTTAATATCCAGTAGCCCTTGTTTTGTAAATTCTCCATCCTCGTACCAAATAGATTTCTTGAAATCTTTAAATCCTCCATCGGCAAACCTTGCGAGAAAATCCAAAACCCTCAGACTGTGCATAGCCTGTTTCGTGTCATAGCCGAACCTATCCACTAAATGCTGGGTTCCTGTTGTTCCCTTATCAACCTTACTCTTTTTGGTCAAGTGCATCCCAATACAGGCATCATAAAGATAAGGAAGATTCATTCGAGCTATTTCGTGCTTATGTTGAAAAATTACGTCAAGGATATTCTTTGTTCTTGGCTTTAGTTTTTGATTAACACGTCCTTCTTCTGAGAATAGAACCTCCACAAAGTTGATGTTAGATTTCCACCACAAATGGCTTACCTTTCTTATATCGTGGACATCGTAATCCTCAGTTTCGCCAACATGTGAGGTTGAGAATTCTTTGCCAGAATACGGATCATCAAAAGTTGGAAGAACAAATATCTTATAGTCCTTGTCACTTTCAGGAGTATTCATATTGTAGTTGTGACTACCAGTTAGGACTCTGAATAGTTCTTTTCTTCCTCCGAGGTCGACTGTTGTTTGCATCCTTATTTTCCACCTTTCTTAATTTTAATCTCTCGAATAGCCCAAATCCTAAACCATGCACTAGCCGATAAGCCTTGAGTTTTGGCAAGTTCTTTTACTTCCTCAACTTCCTCTTTTGTTTCAAAATAAACTTTAACATGCGGCTTGTTTGATTTTTCTTTGCTGTCGGACATTAGTTAGCCTCCAAGAGTCCAGGATTTTCATAGGTATTCCCGATAATCTTAAGGCTATGGATTGTATCTTCTTCCGAGTCATCATTCCAATAATA
>Ga0209728_1001952_pt1 | contig 11273 bp, 13 predicted proteins | sample RifGroD1_FD_183997 | JGI IMG/M metagenome (GOLD analysis project Ga0209728, IMG submission 183997) | Groundwater microbial communities from Rifle, Colorado, USA - Groundwater D1 (SPAdes) (version 2) | ecosystem: Environmental > Aquatic > Deep subsurface > Groundwater | place: Rifle, Colorado... | reverse complement strand
TGTTGTCTATGGTTTTACCACTCTTCTTTGACTTATATTCAATTCCCCAATTATATGTAATCTGAATATCAGGCATAGCTTTTGCGATAAGAGCATCTACTTCCTTATCTCTATTGATCAAATAGGCAAAAGTAGGATTCTCTCTATATTATAATAGAATAATCATACTTTTAATAAATATTTATCATAAAACATCCATTTTAGTTTTTCTTCAGTAATAGGATGAATGCCACATGATTCTCTATTACCCTTGCAACATTCTCCTATTTTACTTTTCTTTCCATCAATATATTTGTTTTCAGCAGAAGTTATGGTTTCAAATATTTCAAGTGTATTTAAACATATTACCTTCTTATTAATTTTTTCTTTTTCTTCTTTTGCGTTATAATAACACCATCCTATTGCACTTCCCCTTTTAAGATAATTGCGTATAGTGTCACTACTTAATTTCATTAATTCTCCTATATCTTTCGTTGTTAAATTAGAGTTATTCTTCTTGTAATCACAAGCAACTTTAATTAAATTACTTGATGCAAATTCTTCGCATTTTAACCAGTCAATATTAGATAAATCAAACAATTTATTTAATTTACTTGTAACTATATTTTGTTTTATATATTCTAAACTAGATAAACTACAATCTATTCTAATAACTTCCACATTATTTTCTTGTGCCTTTAAATCCTTATAATCATCAACGACCTTTGATTCCTTAGCACTTTTACCACTCAAATTATTATCTGTTGAATGCCACCTACCGTCCGCTTCTACAATGTGTTTTTTATTATCTAATTCGAAATATAAATCGTATCTTTTAGGAAATATCCATTCTGGGGAATATTCTAACTCATAAACAGTATTTAATTGACTGAATACTGACGATATAAATTTATTTGGATAACTATTTCCATCTCCACAGGTACAAGCAATTGAATGTCTTGTATAAATATCATTAATACTCATCTTTTTATCTTTAATCTTCTTACAATCTGGACATACTGGGTTAATTTTTTGACTAGTTGATTTTGTGTATAATTTTGCTTCATCGTATCCACCTTGAAAATACTTAACCATCCAAGGGGCAGTTGTGGGGATGTCATTAATACCTTCAACTACTATTTTTGGAGTAATACCACAACATGAACATCCATTTCCTTCTATCAAAGCATTCTCTACAATCCAACCATCTTCCCAATTACATTTATTGCATGTGTATTTATACCATTTCCAAGGTTTATTTGTTTTGTCTTTTTTATATTCTCTATCAATTATGGTCAAATCTCTTTTATCGTCTTTAAAAGTAGCACCTATTTCTATTTTAAATTCCTTTGAATATTTGCTTAATAATTTTCCTAATTTACATTTCACAAAATTACCTGTAAATATATTGAAGATATCATTATTTAAATATTGTACATCTAAATAATAATTTTCAATATTATAATCAACTATTCGAAGTTCTCCTTTAATTTCCTCATAGGTAAATTTAACTTCATGTCCTATACTTTCTTTCCAATTGATACGATCTCCATTCTTAGGTAAATCATTTAAAAATACTTTGTTGCTCATATTAAATACCCCTTTCATATTATACCTTAATAGTTTATAAATAGGAAGATACTAAGGTTTGTATCTTTTCATGTCGCGAACACTATCCTATTTATATGTGTTTTTAAACACAAAAAAGAATATCATTTTTTTAAATATCCTTTTGTCTGCTTAAAATATTAATATGGTTGTAATATTTTATTTCTTAACATATAGGAAATTCCTGCATTCATTGCTGTAGATTTACCGCAACCAGTAGGAAAGTTTATTATTGCTTTTTTAGAAGTTATTGGATAGAACATTATATAGTACAATAATTGATTTAATCCTTTATAATATTCTCCATCCTCTGGTACAATTACATTATATTCTGCTAAGTCCTTAATTGTCAAATTTACTGCTTCAATTACATGATTTTTCTTTGTTTCAAGTTCCATTTTCTCTAAAAATTCTTTGTAGTTAATCATTTTTTTTTAATACATCTCTCTTTCTTGTTTTACTCTCACCAAAAATGTAATACTAGCAGGATAGGGAGAGTTCCTTTTTATAAAAATTAGCTAAATCTTTACTCCTGCTAGTATTGTGTTAATTTACAACACAAAAAAGAACATTAATTATTAATGCCCTTCAATCTGGTGTAAATTATTAAAATCCCCATTTAGGTAATTTGAAAAGTGTTGCTATATAAGGGTTTTAGGATATCAATTACCAATTAAAATTGGGGTTTTATTTGGGTTAGGGAGTGGAGGTTGGAGGGAGGGATTAAGTTGTTATTTTAATCCCAAATAGATTTTGAAGTCTTTCATCTTTTTTATCCTTGAGATAGCTAGATGTGACCGAAGAATTCTCATGATGAGCTATAATTTGTAAATCTTCAAGCAATAGACCATCTTCTTTCCCTAATTTTTTACACATATAATGCTCCCCAACAGAATAGTTCTCTAATGAGCTATGTCTTAGACTATGGACGTTAAATTCAATTTTCTTTCCTTCTAATTTACTTAATAAATTACTCATTTCTACAAACCAATCATAAATTGTACCCAAAGTTACTGGAGTTTTATTATCCCCTTTTCCAGTTATCCACATTTCTTTTAAATCATCATTACCTCTTTGTTTTAAGTATAATTCAGCACACTCTTTAGTTGCGTCAAAATAAAGCAATGGAAATTTCTTAGCACGCTTTCCTATTACAATATTTGTATGATTTCTTTCTTTGTCTTCAAAACATTCTTTTTCTACCTGAAATAATTCATTCTTTCTAGCACAAGAGTCATAAGAAAGCATTAAAATTGTTGCTAACATATAATCCTCTAATCTTATTAACTCATCTTTGAGTTTCATTACTTGTTCATTACTTAAGAATATAATGTCTTTAACAGGATCTTTTCTTAACCCCTTGACCTTCCTCGCTGTATTGATATCGTACTCAATCTCGTCGTCATCCTCGCAGAAATTTAAAAGACTTCTAAGAGCACTCATTAAACGATTATGTCTTGCATTAGATACTTTTAAATCACCAGTTATCCATAAACTATATCTACGAAAATCTCTTTTTGTTAATTCAAGGAGATATTTATTATCTAGTTTTCTATAAACATACAACATTACAATTTTCCAATCTGCGAAATATTGACTAATTGTACCTTCTGATTTTTGATTCTGTTTTAATTCTGCTTTATAATCTTCCATTAATTCTTTGTTTAGAGGATTGACTAAATTCCAATCCTCTTCGCTATATATTTTGTTATAAACTCTTCCTCTTGTCATGTATTCACCGTCCTTAATTTATTTTCTATTTCTTTAATTCTTTTCATTAGCATTTCATATAATTGTTCTCTATTCTTCTTTTTAAAATCTTCTTTGTAAAAATCAATTAGTTTTAAATTATTATCTTCACACAATTTTATTTTTCTAATAGTTTTATTTCTATACCATTCATATTCCATAATACCGAAAATCTCAATGTAATATGTATTACCGTCAATATAAAGGACGTGATCAAACTGAAGTCTTTCTGGGAAACCAATTATATGATTTTTATAATAATCTTCTTTAATAAATTCAATATCCTTTTCTTCTAACATAGTAGTAAAATCATATTCATAAGAAGAAAATGCTAAATTTCCTTTAGGGGTTATCATAACTTTTCTATTGTACCAAGTGCTATCAAATCCTGCTAAAATTAATGCTTTCCCATATGATCCAAAATTATGATGATAGTAACCTTGAGATGGTGTCCATTCACATTCATTTGTATCTTTTTGAGTAGGTAGTCTTCCTAGATTAATGCCAAGTTCCTTTAACTCCATCAAAGCATCTTCTTTAGAGATCATTAATCCTAAATTAGCAGTAGGTTCATATCCTAAACTTTTTTGAAATTCAATAAGACTTCCAAAATGTTCAGAATATGTTTTCATTCCTTGACATAAACCTTGTTTACTTGCAATATCGACATCTCTACTATCAGGAACATAACCTAATTTTTCTTTCAATTTTATATAGTTATCAATCATGTCTAATTCGAATGCTTTTTTATTATGTTCAAAGTAATCAATGCCTAATTGGTTATAAAAGTTTTCTGTAGTATCAAATCTATTATTTAAAACACTATAACTAGGAGAATTACATAAAACATACAAATCTTTTAAACTTGGCAACCTATCTTTCTCTGTAAAATTATTATGTATATATTTTGAAACAATCTCTATTATTGTCTCATTATTTACACTCTTGCGATCATACAACCACTCTCTGCTTTCTGGAATACAAATACCTGCTTCTACAAGTGCATTTTGGAAACTACCAAATCTTTCTCTATATAATGAATCACTAGGCATATCTCTATTAAATTTCAACATTCTTGTGGTGGGTATTCCAAATTCATTATAAAAATCTTTAAGATATGCCAATAAATCTTCTTTGGTTATATTTTTAAATTCAGAGAAAAATTTTCGTCTAATGTCATCTTCTATTACAATATTCAATATTTCTAAGATATTTTTATAAGTACCAAATCTATTTCTGTAAACTCTGAAACTTTTAAGCCCGTATTCTTTAAATTTATTGGTCTGTATAATACCGTTCGTTTTTATTACAATTTCTAATTGATCTAAAAGCTGTTCTTTAGTTAATTCACAAAAATTGTCATTTAGCCTTCCTTCTTTGTGTTTTGGAATTGGAATATTAGCCTTAATAATAGAATCCTTAAAACTACCAAATCTATTACAATATACTTCTGCATGAGGCATAGAATTATCCATGCTAATCATTTTCTTTGTCGGAAATCCATGAATTAAGTAAAAATTATATAATAGTGTTAGCATCTCTTCGTCTGTATAATATTTATAATGCATTACTAACCCACAAATATTATTTAAGTTTGTTAATCCACCAAATCTTCTACTTAATACTGGAGAAGAGGGTAATGTTTTATCAGTTTTTCTTTCTTCATTGATATCTTTTTGTAAGGGAGTTCTACCTAATTTTAAAGCGAATTCTTTGTACTTTTGTATTAATTCCTCATCTGTATAATTATTTCCCATTATCACAAACACCGTCCTTCATATTATTCGTCCTAACTTTTAAAAAGTAATAAACAGACAATCACTAGGACTTGTGACTTTCAGGAGCTACCCTAGTCTGTTTATTTGTGTTTTTACACACAAATAAGGAGCACTATTTAAAATGCTCCAATTTCTATGTAAATTAAATTATTTCTTCTTATTTTTCTTTCGTTCTTTTCTCAATTTTTCAAGTTCTGAGTATTCTAACCATCCTCCGTCTTGGAGACTCCTACCAATCCAACGATAATCAATTTCAGGATATTTATAATGAAACATCTTTTTCTTTAATTTTGCCGTAGCATCAGCTTGCCCCTTAACATCCCAAACAATCACAGAATCATCTGCATATGTAATGACATAATCAGCAACATATTTTATAGCAAGAATGTTTTCATCTTTATATTTGCATTTAGGCTGAAGCTCATATTTTACTTGTCTTTGGCAGTCTATAATTGTTCCATCTTCTAACCCTACTTCTACCACTTCTTTGAAAAATTTAAGCTCAAGCTCGCTGTCGTATTGAATTCCTTTATATGTACGTTTTAGTTTTCCAGCATCACTTAAATCAACATGAAATTTTGAATACTTTTTCTTTGCTATCTTAATTCACTCCATATCCATCAAACAAAGACATCACACTAAAGCAATGCCTTTGTTATTTATTTTATTTTACAATTTATTTATATTATTTTACTTACTATAAAAGTTCCTTCTTCAATTTTTCAATTATAAACACTTGGCCTTTTGGACTTACTTTTGTAATTCTGCTTAATTTTACACCATAAGGAGTATCAACACTTTTCTCTTCTACTACAAAATATAATGAATTCATTCCTCTTTGTGATGGTTCAGTAGAAGATGTTAGAATCAATCCCCATTCTCTTAGTTTCTTATATAATTTTTTCTCACCAATATCAATTCCTTCATCTTGTGCTATTTTAGAAACTTGACGTACAAGTATGTTATCTTTAGATTTTAAACATGTCTCAGCGAATCCTACTAATGGTTTTTGTTCTTCTATTTTAACTTCAAGCAAATATGTATAAGACTTAAGATTCTCTATTGTTTTATTTGCCATATTTAAAGCTCTAGCCATTACTGCTTCTGGGGAATTCCATTTCTTTTCTAATTCTATAAAATATTGTCTAGCAAGTTTTCCTTTATCTGATCTTTGTAGCATAGAAATTTCTTTTGCCATTTCAACTGTCATTTGATGATCTAATATTGTTCTCGAAACACTTCTATTACCTTCCATTTGAACCTGCTCATTTTTGAGCGAGTTGAAATCTTCATTTTCAGTAAAACCGTATTCACACATTCTTGGAAACCAATCTTTATATTGAGTTTTAACCTCTAAAAACTCATGTAATTCTCTTCCTAAAACTGTTTGATTATCTCCATTGTAATTGATAGTTATTAAATTATTATCCATTATAAATTCCTACTTTCTTCAATTTATTTTTTTAATATACAATTTACCTTGCAATCTTCCTAGCACACCATTTTCCGAATATTTCCGTTGTCTGATCCCATCCAAACATGGCCCATACTCGTTTTGTAGTTGAATTAATTCCAATTTGTTTTGGGCAAATTCCATGAGATAAGTAATAGTTGATTTGCAGTATATTATACAAATATGTTACTTTTTCTTTTTTTTGATTTGTTTCTTCTTTTACTTTATTTATAATTTCATTCATCTGTAGTACCTCCTTTCATTTTAGACTTGTGTATTTTTCAACACATAAAATCTCATACTAATTAAAGTATGAGATTCAATCTACTGAAAATATTTATTTACCACACAAAATTCCCTTGCCGACCTTATGAAGAATTACCATCTTCTCAACATAACTTTTATATTTCTCACAATTCTCAACATTTTTACAATTCTTCTCACAATATTCACTACTTATTAATTTATTCTTCTTCACATTATTATTGCTATTATTACTATTATTACCACTTGCCTTATTATCAGGATTATTTTTATTCCCTTTTCCTTTTGCCACTAACACCACCTACTTTTTATTTTATTTTATGTTTATATAAATTTATTCTTTATACGTTATAATTGCTCTGAATGGCTTGTTTAATATACTTGTTGAATTAGCAGCAGTATGAATAGCCAAGACTGTATCTGTTACCTGTGCATAATAATAATCTCCAGATTCATAAGGATGCCCATTGTGAGGTAGAATTAGTGTCCCACCTGAGTTTTCAACAACTACCTGAACACCAAGTATTTTTGATTTAGTTAGTCCATGTGTATAAGATCCCATTGTAGAAACAGTGCTTGGAGTATTCCCACTAATTTCCTTAAACTTTATAGCAGGTGCATCATTCCCAAGTTTTGTATATCCATTTACTACAAAGTTAGCACCATTCTCTACGGCAAGAGTTACATCAGTTTCACCATCACCCATAAATCCTAAACGAGTTCCATCACCTTTTTTCCACTCAAAGAAACCAGTTCTATTGGGAGAACTGTCAGGATTCATAGTTACATAACCATTAGTTCCATCTGCTGTGCTAATTGTTCCATCAACAGTTAATACTTTTGAGATATTATTCCAAGTTAAATTACTATCCGCACCAGAAGAACCATTATCATTAAATTGGATCTGACCGTTAGATCCAGCTATTCCACCTACAGGAGTCTTCCATACTCCGTCTTCACATAAAAATTTTGTGATTCCTTCAACATCTCCCGTATCAGGCACTATACCAGCACTATGATTTACTCCAGAAGCACCCATTACTGGAAGTCTTGCGGTATTAACTGTACCAGAAGTAAGATTATCAGCGTTAGTTTGATTCACGTTTTGAACATTTCCTAGACCGACATCACCCTTAACTAATGTTACTGCACCAGTTTTTCCTGCTACAGATGAAACAGATTGAGTTGTTGTAATTTTACTCCAAGTTGAACCATCAGATATAATCCAATCTCCAACTGCCCAAGATGAGATTCCATTTATTTCTGTTGCTCCTAATACTGATACAACATAATAATATCCCTTATTATTTATTGATGATATAGGAATTTCGGGAGTGTTAGTATTTGCGTTCCATATTCCACGATAATTAACTGCTCCAATAATAGATTCTGGTAATTGTGTATTAACTAATTTCCCATTAATGTCTAACAATGCAATACCATTAGCAATTCCCATTTCGGAACGCTTTATTTGAGCATCATTAGTCACATTATCTAATCCTATATCTGAAGGAGTTAAAGCAACTGCACCAGTTTTGCCATTTACGGCTGTTATTGCACCATTATATCCACTAGATATATATTTTTTACCGATTGTTACAGGCATTTAATTAATCCTCCTTTCTTAGAAAAACATTCCTGACCATCGCAATGTTGTTCCTATCGCATTCATAACTTGTATAGATGAAATTTTTTCATAAGAATAGTTCCTTGATTCACCTGCTGGAACATAAATACAATAATCAGAAGGTAATATCCGAACATATAATGGAGTTATATTTGCTTCTATTAGTAAATCATTAAGATATCTTTGTGTCCCATCTGCCTCCTTAAATTCTATTGTTTCATTTTCTTGCAATAAAGAATACCAAGGTGTTAAATTATCAAATTTAATTGATGATATGAATCCTGAGTGCATTAATGAGCCGATTGCCAATGTTATCATTCCTTTCTTTTATGTGGATTTGTGATTTTTTATGATTGCTTTTTTGTTGTTGATAGAAATAGTAAAAAAATAAGGAGAAAAGAGAAGTTTATATCCTTCTGCTTCTCTCCTTATTTTGATGGTTGGATTTTTGTTGTAATTTTGTTGATTGGTGATAATTATAGGATTTGCAATTTCCTATAATTATTTTGATGTAAGTAGAGATGTGAATTCTCCATTATTATATCTTTTGGTAAATTCTTCGAACTGCTCCGGAGTATTATTTCCCTTTCCATATAATTCTTTGCTATGAAATAAATCATGAACGTCTTTTCTCAAACACACTCCTAAACCATATTTATAATGTAATTCTTTTAGTTTGCTTTCAATTATACTTAATTCTTCTAACGTATATTCTGAAATTACATTTTTCAAACCAATACTTAATATATCTAGTGTTTCTTCTAATATATTACTAAAACTATATAAGTGATGAATAGCATCAAATCTATCACCTGTAAGAATACACTTATAATTACATTGTTTTATAGAATTAATTTTCCAATCATTAATTTTATCTCTTAAATAGTTCTGTAAAGGAGAAATTCCACCTTTCCAATTAAAATGATTTATTCCACTTCTTCTTTCTATTCCACAATATCTACATCCGTTTCCCCTATGAAGTAGTAGGCCAAATGGCGTAGTTTGAACACCGTACTCTAAATGCCTATTACATGTAAATTCTAATTCTTGATTTTCATTGGTGTATTTTTTACTAATTAAAATTAATTTATTATCTTCAAAAATAGATTTAACAAAATTATAATCATGACTATATAATTCAGACTTTCTTTCGTTTTCACATATTTTACATACATGATTTGAACTATTCAAATTAGCATAAGTTGTTGTTTGAACACCATATTCTGAATGTTTATTGCAAATAAAGTCCAAATCTTGCGTATTGTTTATATAAAAATATGATAATAACTTATAATCTCTTTTTCCAAACTCTTTCCTAATAAATTCAATATCAAAGTTTTGTGCATTCCTTATTTTCTCTTTTATTTCGTTATTACTTTGGGCATATTCAGATCCATATCTATCTAAGTTTGTTTTCTTTACTTTCTCTTTCCACTCATCCGTACCACCAAAATTCTCCGATCCATATCTTTCAATACATGTTTCATTGAATTTCTTACGAACTTCTGGTCTTTGTAAGGCATTTTCTACCCCGTATATTAACATATTAGATTCTTTTTCCTTTATATGACCGCACGAAAAGCAAGCATCTTTATGTATTATTCCATTAATATTTGATTTACAATAATTATAATACTTAGATTCATAAGGTATTTCACAATAATCACATTGGAGGTTAATTGTTGCTTTACTTCCTTTAGATAAATCACTAACTTTTACTTTTAATTTAGAATTTGGTATTACTATGAGTTTTTTATTTTTATTTAACGCTCTAGGTATTACATAACCAAGATTTTCATAATATTTAATATTAGATGAATTTAAGTTTATTTCAACTTCCTTAGATAAAATCATTTTAATAATCCTCCTGCAGATTTATTTGTCCTGAAAATTAGAATAGGGAAGATGGTTCAGGAAAACCACTCTTCGATATGGTTAATTACTCCACACCTATCCCTATGTTTATTATATATTATTTCCATAATAAAGTCAAATTTATATTATTTGTCCGTCTTTTTCTCCAAAATAACATCTTCCTTAACTACTTTTTCAACTAAATCTTCCCACGCCCATCCAATAGGAACAAAAAGAACTTTAATCATTTCCAAATCAAGTTCTTTGTTTAATTCATCCAATTCATAAGTTTTATTTACGTCATACTTCATTGCAGAAGGATGATTATATTTTAAATATTTGTTAGTCATTTTACATCTTTCTCCTTTCTTTTCTAATAGTAATTATAAACTTGCGCATTGTTTATAATATTTTAGTTCTTTGTCTAATATTTCTTCTATTCTATCAAAGTCCCAATATGGTATACGTATTAACTTTATATTATTTTGTTTACAATATTGATTTTTAATTTTATCTCTTATTTTTTGTTCTTTAAATTTTACCAACGCTACTTCCATAGATATTCCACCAAACCTTACTGGCTTAAAATGATGCTGTCCATCTAATTCGAATAAAATTATATTATCAACAAAAACAGCAAAATCAAAAGACAATTTTCTATTTGTTTTAGGATTGATACAATTTTCAAATTTATATTCAGAGTCAAAATTCAAATCTAATATATTTAATTTCTTTCTTGCAATATTTTCTGCGTTAGATTTATTACAATTCGGACACTTAGATTCTTTATTTAAAAAATCTCTTGGAGTTGTGTCAAATTCACAGCCACAAATATTATGTTTCATTAATATTTTTTATTCCTATTTGTATATTCTCCAATTACTGAATATTCATCTTGAAAAATATTGCAAACATCTTGTTTAAATTTCTCCAAAGTTTTCCTGATTCCACCATTACATTC
>Ga0209728_1001951_pt1 | contig 11284 bp, 9 predicted proteins | sample RifGroD1_FD_183997 | JGI IMG/M metagenome (GOLD analysis project Ga0209728, IMG submission 183997) | Groundwater microbial communities from Rifle, Colorado, USA - Groundwater D1 (SPAdes) (version 2) | ecosystem: Environmental > Aquatic > Deep subsurface > Groundwater | place: Rifle, Colorado... | reverse complement strand
TTTTTCTTTTTTGCTTCCGCTACACTTATAATTCCTCCGACTTCATCTTTAAAAAAACTTAGTTTTTTAGCTAATAAACCTTTGGAACTTTCAAGTTCTTTTGCATCTTGTTCTAATTTTGCTTTAAAAGCCTTATCATTAGCTTCCATTACTTTTTCAATTGCTGATTTTTCTATTGTATATAAACCATTTACTTTTACCATAGCAGATGCTAATTCTGGATGAGCTTTGATAAGTTTGTATAGTTCTTCGGTGGTCATTTTATGACCATCATTCATTTTTGCTACTGTGGATGCTAAGTCTTTTGAATTGTCTAGATATTTTTCTGTAGATTCGTTGATTAACTTCAAAGAATTTTCTAAATTTCCTATTCCATCACTTGCTTTATTGGCATTATTAATAATTGACGGAAGAGAATTATCTACTTTATGTAATTTTTCATTCAAATCATCAATATTTTTACCATCCCATGTTGATAAAATATTAAAAACTTCTTGTAAATCTTTCTTATATTGATCTTGATTAGTAAAAGTTAATTTATTTTTTGTATTATTAAAAATTTCTTTTTGTTTTTCACCTAATTTATCAAGACCATCTATTGAACCTTGAGCTACAATTTTATAAGCATTTTCAAGAGTAAGAATTGTATCTTTATAACCACTAATCTCTGTTTCTAGTTTTTTAATTACTGTACTTATTTGCTCAGACTGTAAAATGGTATCTCCACCACCCAAAAGTGATGGGCCATGTAAATCTTTATTAATCTCATCTCTGAGATTTTTATAATATTTAAGAGCTTCTTCTGCTGTACCCTTAAATATTGTTCCATTAAAAACTTCTCCCCCGTTTGGTGTCGCAGAATATTGATTAGAAGAATTTAATGCATTTTTTGCTTTTTCTGCATAAGCTTTTTGTTCAGATATAAACGCTTGCTGTTTAGCTACATCTAATTTTTCAAACTTTTTAATATTTTCATCAATCGAACCACTTTGTAAGTCAAGTCCCTTTGCTGTTTCTCCGAAAACATCCTTTAATTTTTTCTCTGTCTCAAGCAATTGCTTTTTTGCATCATCATCTGTTTTAGCTAATTCTGCATTTTGTTTATAAGTTTGAATTAAAGAAGATATTTCTGTCTGTTGTTGCTTATAAACATCAACAGATTCTTTTTGTTTTTGAATCGCTTCTTCTTGTTTTTGATTATAAGTATCCATTGCCATTACAATTGAAGTAATAGCAATTGCAATCCAACCCAATGGATTTGAAAGGAACACGCCTTTTATTGATGTTCCAAGTGCAATGAAAGAAAATTTTAATCCTTCTAATTTAGTAATAGCTCCGTCGGCAACTAATGCATTGGCTATCATTACTTCTTTAAATAGATTTAAACTTATAATAGATGTTTGAATAGTTAGTGGCAATGTTTTAAAAAATGTTAGAATTGAAGCACCTTTCCAAACTAACAATGCTGTACCAACTAATGATAAAACAGTTTGTAAATTACCAAAATTTGAAACTAAATAAGTTAATGAATCTATTAATCCCTTTATTACATTTGAGTTTGCAATAGAGCTAAAAAATCCTTGAAATGTAGCACTTAATTTTTCAAGTTTTGCTCCAGTAGATTCTTGCCAAGTATTAAATTTAGAGTTGGCTATTCCTGTCTGTGTTAATGACTTATTATATAAATCAATGCTTTGCCCATAACCATCCATAAGAGCACGTAGACGGTTCATCTGATATGTTCCACCGAGTGTAGTCATCAAATAATTTTGAGTTTTTGCGTCAAGAGAGGAATAACGAGATCCTAGATCATCTATCACCTCTGCAAAATTGCGTAACTGTCCATCTGATGTCACAGCTTGAACTCCAGCCTTTGTTAACGCTTTAGTAACATCATTTATATTTGTTGCGTCTTCATCATTAAAACCACGAGATTTTATGGAACTATATCTGCTCTCGATTGATTTTAGACTTGTTCCAATCTGAGAGGCCCCTTCCCGTGTTTTTGAACTTATTACAGCTACCCATGAAGCTGCTTTTGCCATACTTACGCCAATACCATCGTTCATACTTGCCATTTTTTGCATCGCTACGCCGATCTCATCTGCTCCAGACGCAGTAGCATCTCCTAAGTATGAAAATGTATCTATAACTTTTTGTGCAGATTCTCCTGTTGCATTCATAGTGGCTGTAATTATCTTATTACTATCAGCCATAGAAATTGAAGAAATTTTAGCATATTTAATAATTGCTTGCATTCTTTCTTCGACATCATTTCCTTGTAAACCTTGTCTATATAAATCAACAGACGTATTTGCGATATCTTTGGTGGAAACAGACATTGCTTTTCCTAATTCATTATATGATTGTGCTAGTTTTTCAACTTCTGGTTGTGATGCACCAGTTACAATACGAATTTGGTTAAGAGCATTATCTAATTCATTAACATATGTTACAGCAGATTTTATACCTCTAAGTGGTGCGTACATGGCCGTAGCAGCTAAACGGTTGTGTTCAATAGAGGTCGTTAATCTCTACCAGTTCTCAATTAAATAATTATATATTATTTAACATGAACTTCTGCATGTTTTCCATGCATGCCCAGATCATATCATCATTTCTTATAAATTATTTTATACTTATAAGAAAGTCTCTCGTTTCGAGCCACTTGGCCCTACTCCCCTTATGAGGGATGATCGTTGAAGAGTATCCTATTCGGATATATCCTGCTGAAGACCCATTGTTTATAGCACTTAGGATTTAACCTTATGCCATCTAACTAATTTTTTCTACTTTCGTAACATTCACGCTTGGTTTTATTTCATACCTACGTTGTAGTTTAGTTAGCTCTTAGCGATTGCCAGCAGTTGTTGAGATATGGGATAGGTTGTTATACGTCTCCTATCACTACATACAACTCACGTTATATGCGGAGCTTCACGTTTATCGAATATAATATAAATTATCATTAATTCGACAATTATTTACAAATTACTCCAAAGTCCTAATTTTAAAATGTCCTTCATGAACGTAGTTCCAAGACTATCTGCTGCACCATTAATTCTTGTCATTTCAGCAGTTGCGGTTCTTACAGAAGTTGTTAATTGTGCAAATTGTAAATTTACTTCTCTAGCAGACCTTCCTCCCACAGTTCCAAATGTTGCTACACTTTCAGTCAATCTTGCTAATTCTGCTTGGATTGCAGGTTGATCAAATACTTTGCTTTTTCCAACTTGTAATCCATTAATTTTATTTTGCATCTGAGCTTGATATAAACTGATATCATTAGCACTTAAAGACCTAGATGTACTTGTACTCGCAGTAGTCATTGATCTTTGTAAATCTCTATACTTGGCAATTTCTAACTCTAAATTTGCTATGCTTTGTACAAATCCTCTTCTTTGTTCATTGGATAAATTTGTACTACTATTTCTTGCTTGATCTATTTTTAATTTAATATTGTCGTATTGAGCGATTAGTGATGCTAAATTCCCATCGTCTTTTATTCCAGTAGTTGGAGAAGTAAATCCACTTTTAAGTTTAGCAATTTTGTTTTCATATAATTGAAGTTTGTCTAATGCTTTTTGTATGTTAGAACCTGCATTATTATCAATTAAATTCTCTCCACTAAAAACATATCCTCTTTGTACGCTATTTCCAGATGCTATTTTTGCCATATCAAATTTAAGTTTTTTCACTACACCATCTGCTCTAGTTACACTAGCAATAAATCCTGTTATTTGTTGTTGTGAATTTTTAAGAAAATTAACATCTACATCTCCAAGAGATTTGAATTCTTTTTTAACTCGCTCAACTATATTAGAAGCAGAAACAAAAAATTGTCTACCTTCTGCTTCTAATTTTGTCTTATCAAAAACTTGTTCTGTTTTTATTGGTGTTCTTGATAATTGAGAACCACTCGAAACATAACCTGAAGTTGTGCTTGCTACACCCTTAGCATTCAATTTAGATATTTCTGCTAAATTGAATTTTACTTTTTCCAATTGATTATTTGCAGATTTAATATTTGCTTCAAATGATTTTATATTTCCACTTGAATCTGTTATTATTGCCCCTAAATCAAATTTCTTACCATTAAAAGCACCTTTAAGATATCTTTCAACATCCTCAATTGTTTTTATTACGCCTTGTTTATATTTAATCCCTTGATCTTTTAAATCTTGTTCATTAAATATTTTAATTTTTTGACTACCAGATTGAGATGTTGCTTTTTTAATCTTTTCCATTGTATCATTAATCAAAGTTAAATCTTTAGCATCTACTTTTAATTTTACCGAAATTGCAGTTGTTACTTCTTTTTGTAAAGCTTTTATTTGTTTATTGATATCCGTAGATACAGCATCAATTTTAGCTCTAATTAATATGTTTAAATCATCCAATTTAATCCACCTCTCTTTTATAATTTAGGGCATGAAAATACCCTACCTTCAAAGAGTAGGGAGTTTGCTTATATTTAATTATGTTATCGAACAACTAAATCCATATTTTTTTAATAACTCAACCATTCTTTTTTGTATAATTTTCATGTCTTTAGCCCATTGTTTTGTTGTTTCTACGGGATGAACACCTTGATATGAATATAATGGTGAATTATTTCCATATTCTATAAAAGAAGGAATACTTGCAGAAACGTCTTCATAGTTAACCCCTGCATGTTGATTCCATTCTCCATATGGGGTAGAATGAGGAATAATTGCATGTGTAGCAAAATATATTCTGACTTGATATTGACCATTACCCATATTTAATACCTCCGAACACCGTAGTGATTCTATGTATTCCATAGTCCTAGTGTAATGAGTTGGAGTAAAATCTCTATCATACCAAAGATTTTGAATGTTTTCCCTTAATTTTTTCTTAATCTCTTCTCCTATTACTGTCAAACTTATAGGAATTTTACTTCTTAAATACATCTCTAATGAATTTACGTCTTTAAAATTAGGCATTTTTTTCTCCAGAATATATTCCTATTGCTTCTGCTAAAGATTTAAATTTAGAGGAATCAATTTTATTTATCTGTTTAGGTAAATCTTTTATTAATTTTGTTAAACTTTTTTGATCAGGTAATTTTTCCACTAGTGTGCTTAATTGCTTGCTTACTACACTTGATAAACTATTATCTACTAATTGAATTTGTTCAATTTCTTTTTGTAAAATTTTGTAAATAAATTCTTTTTCAGGTTCAGGAATTAATTTTAAAACCTTATCTAACACTCCATGCTCTTTCAATTCATCATATAATTCAACAAGGTCATCTACTTCAAAATTTATATTTGAAAATTCATTAGCCAAAACATATTCAAAAGCAAATTCTTTTAAAGTAAAATCAATTCTTTTAATATCTCCTTCAATTACACATATGTCTAATATTTTTTTTATTACTAGTTTTTTATGAGATAATGGCAAGTAGTTTTTAATAAAGATATCAATACCTTCAAGTACCTCATATCCCTTTTCTCTAATATTTTCAATAGTTAATAATATTTGTTCTGTCATATTTTTAACACTCCTTCTATTTTTCATTTAAAATTTTTGTTATTTCTATAATCCTTTTATCTGAACCAATTTCATTTAATTCATCTAATTTGTCAACAGATATTCCTAAATAGTCTGCAATTTCTTTATAATATTTGTTTAAGACATCTACGTTATTCTTATCTCCTGACCCATGTTCCAATAATAAGTTCTCTGTATATATATTTGATATTGTCGTATCAAATAAAATTAAATATGTTTCATCGTTGTATTTTACATACTTATTGACATCTTCTTCCCAATTCATAGCGTTTATTATTGACGATGCTTTATTAGAAATATTACTTACTTTCAAATTAGATGCTTTTTTATAATCGCCAATGTCATAATAATACTGGGCTAAATTAACTTTTTGATTATGATTATAAGTAAAAAATCCACCAGACATCAATATAATTACCCCTATAAAAACTACTATAATCTTATTTGTTTTCATTGTTTCTCACCAACTTTTTCAGCCAATACAATTAATAATCCACCTGTAAATATAGCAGAACCAAATGACATAATTCCTACATAGTGGTAAAAACTTTCGGCAACGCTTTTGCCTGATACAGATTCTATATTAAGTAATAGGAATCCTGCTACTAGAAATAATATTGTAGATAATAGTGCTAAGACTTGTATAAACAATTTCATTATTGTATACCTCCTTAATTGTTTTGGTTATTAAATTTATTATATGCTATTTAGAGGAGGTATACAACAAATTATTGAAATTATGTAAGTGTTTATAATTATCTATTAATCCAATTTAGACAATACCTTAGCAATCTTATTCCTCACTCCTTCGCATCCATTTTTCAAGTCATCTGGATACAAACCTATAAAAATAATGTCATCTCTTGATTCATAAAATTGATTTTTTATTTTTGTTTTTCTTACATAATTTTGATAAATATAACACTTATGATTCTCAAAATACATTCCATAAAACTCAACAATAATAGGTTTTGTTAATTTAATTTTTTTAGTATCTACATCAATGTAATCTAGTGCAAAATCTGGACAAAATCTTTCGTATTCATATTCATCCCCTAATTCAAAAGTATACTCTCCTGATCTCTTATTACCAATACTTTTAAAATAAGCCAAATCCATATCCTTCTTAGCAAATTCATATACTAGCATTTCTTGTTTGCTTCCACATTTTACTCCATCATAGGCAACTGTACTACCAAACATTTGAGGAGTCCAATAATCAGCATATTCAGGGAATGCTAGGCAACCCCATTCATAATATGAATCAAATCTTTCTTTATGTATTTGATGCATGAACTTAGGATATAATTTACCAAGATATACTGAATTTAAGTATTTTGGAACATCTTCTTTAACATCTAATATTAAGTCATTTAATCTATAAATAATTAATTCTCTCAGCATTTTTACCAAAGAATCTCTGTCACTTTTAGAATATTGATGCCATTCCCACTCAAACAATATATTATCTTCTTTAATTTCTGGATATGCTTCTATTAAGGTATCATATAAATACAATCCTTTCTTAGAATACGATATTATTTTCACAATAGATTCTTGACGGAAATATTTATAAATCCACTTCTTTAATTCTTCAGTATCATCAATACATTCTAATATACTCTCTTCACATTCATGTTGACAATAATATTTTATTCTTTCAATTCTATTTTCTTTTACTTCCCAGAACCCTTTTGGAACTTCCGCAAAGTCCCATTTAATTATTTTTCTATCATATAAAGGGTGTAAAATATTATTTCTATCACAATACCACATAACCATATCTGCTTTAGATTTTCCTATTTTATGAAATTTATTTGACATCATAGCAGACATCTCTTTACTATACGTTACTCTAAGTCCTTTAGATAGTAAGTCAATTGTTTTAATATTATTATCATAAATCCATGATGATATGATATTGTTCATTTCTTCATCTAAATACAATTCTTTATATACATCTTTATAGGTGATATTAAATTCTGGGAAACATTTTTGTAATGCTTCTAGTTTCCCACCAAGCCTATTAATAGACATATCTATCCTATATTTATCAAACTGTTTATGTCCTAATAAATTTAAGTCACATATTTGTTCTTTCGTATGTAAATTTAATTTATTTTTAATTATATACTTTATAATTAAAATAATATTATCTTCTTCGTAACAAAAATCTGGCATTTGTTTTAAATTATTTATCAAAAACGCATCATACCATAGTATTATATTATACCTTTGTTCAAATGGAATATTATTTTTCTTGCTAAATTTATCTAAATTACGTTCATATTCTGTTACTGTTTCACATTTTATACATGAATATTTCAGCCCAAATTTTTGTGCTTCGTGACCAGGGAAATTATCTCTTGTAAAATCTTTTATCTCTCCACACTTAATACATTTAATTTTATTAGGTTTGATAATGATAGCATGGTTAGTTTGGATATTTCTAAATTTATCTACATCTGTTTCTTCTGAAAGATCAAAAAATGGAACAATATAATCATATATGCAATTAAAAGTTTTTTGACCAAAATATTCATAATATTTAGTCCTAGAAATATATCCATTCTTTATCGTCATATCTTTTTCGTTAGGAAATTTATTTTCCTCTTCACAGAACCTAATAATCCAATTTATCAAATATTTACCTTGATCATCTAATAATTCATACGCATCTTTTAGTTTATACTGATTCCCCATTAACAACCACACTCCTTCTAAAATTTATATTTCCTACCAACCACACACTCCAAACCAAAACATTATAAAAAGGCAACAAAAAAGAAGGGAGGAGTGTATCCCTTCTACTGTTCGCGACACAGATGTTGCCTAAAATTATCAAATTAAGTTAAATTAAGGGGAGAGTACAAAGCCAACCATCCCTTAAATCACAAAAAGAACCCATATTCCTATGGATTCTTCTCTAAACATATGATATATTTCTAATACATGAATTCTTATCCTTAAACGGCTTGCTCTAGACTATCTAGTGGCAAGTCTTTCTTTTTTATCCCTTAAAAAACTAAAACCTTCACAATCAACTCAAAATCCCCAATAAAACATTCTTAAAACCATCTCTAAGCCTTTCAAACATCCCAACCCTACAATTACCCATACCATTCTATTCAATCCCTCACAACCCAAATCAGAATAAAATCATTCTCTTTCATCATCATTATTAAAAAATCTTAATCTTTTTGGCATATCCTCCATGTTATTACACTCAGTTTCAAATAAACATTCTGCCCAATCTACTGGATCAAAATGAAACACATAATTTTTATCATCTTTAATATCTTCTCTTGTCTTATTTAACAACCTTTCAATCTTACCATCTTCAATTTTATGATTGTGTTTCAAATATATTTCTACTAATTCTAAATACTTACCAACATATTTTTCATAATTATCATCCAAAAATATTTTAACAAACCCTTCCAATAATGATTCAGCATGATTCATATGTCTACAATTATCAAGTTTTGCTTTTTGGATACACTCTATTAGAATAGCAATATCTTTATCATTAAGAGTGATATCATAATTTGTGACTTTGTGTCCAACTTTCATTTGGAACCTCCTAAAATAAATTTATTTTTTACTTTACAAATCTCTATTCATCAGGTATAATGTACTAAGAGAGAAAGGAAGTGATATTATCATAAGAGATGGGCCTGAGTAAGAGGTATACATAGTATGTACAAAGGAGAGGTCAAGGTTGATACTACCTTTAAAGGAGTGTAAAAACTTTAGCATCCTTATAAGTAATAAACAAAAATAAAATTAAAAGAAAGAGGTAAATAAAAACATGACAACAATGACAACCGAATTACAAGTATTTATGAATGAGCAATTTGGAGAATTGCAAATTTGCACAATTAATGGTAAAGAATATTTTGGAGCAACATCTACGGCAACAATGTTAGGATATGCAAATCCACACGATGCTATTGGAAGACATTGTAAAAAAGATGGGGTCGTGAAACACGAGGTCATAGATAATATGGGTAGAAAGCAAGAAATAAACTTAATCACAGAGGGAAATCTATATAGACTTATAGCTAGATCAAAACTTCCTTCTGCTGAAAAATTTGAATCGTGGGTATTTGATGTTGTTCTTCCTACAATTCGTAAGACAGGAGGATTTGTAGCTGATCCAGAACAATTCATTGGTACATATTTACCATTTGCAGATGAACCAACTAAAATGTTATTTAAGTCAACACTTGCAGTTATTACTAATCAAAATGGAATAATTGCTAAACAAAAAAGTGATATTGATTATAAATCTGATATTATTAAAGGATTGGTCGAAGACATTCCTCTTGCTTCCAAAAGACAAATTCTTAATCGTGTAGTAATGAAGTGCAGTAATTTTAACGATAGATGGAGTGAGCTTTATAAAGCATTTGAACTAAAATATAAAACTAGAATAAATGCTAGAATGGAATTTTATAATAAAACACATAAGTCTAAATTAAGAAGCAAATTAGAATATATTGAGGAAATTGGCATGATAGATGAATTATATTCTATAGCATGTAAATTGTATGAAAATGAGGTAAATGTTTTAGTGGAGGAAATGTATAGATTACATGAAGTTTTTTAAATGAATAAATAATTATTATAGAGACTCTAGTGGATTAGAGTCTCTAATCTTTGTTAATTTTATCATTTTAACCATAAAACAATTCCGACCCTTACAATCATATTAAGAATTAATTCTGACTCAACAGAAGTGATTGTGGTGCGTGTGATTGGATTGTGGATTGATTGAGATGAGATTTTTGTTATGGGATTTGATTGATTATAATTCATTAAAATTTAAAAAATCAATTATTTATTATCAATTGAAATATCTTTACAAATAATCACTGGATACCCATTACTCTGAACAGAATATCTTTCTTTTAACTCTTTATTTGCTCTAATCCTTATGTATCCTAACTTTTCTAGCTCACCTCTCATTTTACGCAACTGAATTTCGGTGACTTCCCATTTATACTCTTCAGATAAATATAATACAATTTCTTTTTCGGTTGTATAATTATTTTCTCCCACTAATTTCTCAACCACAGAAACAATATTTTCAACTCTTTCATCACTTTTCTTAGTTGTTGTCCTATCTTTTACCGATTCTATTATTTCTCCTGTTTCATAATCAATATCCTTAGAAGCAACCTTTTTATATTGAGGGTAAATATTTTGAGCAATTTCTAACCCTTCTGTTCTATAAAACATCTCATATGAAGTACCTTTTACTGTATATCCATTTTGTTTCCATTTAACTCCTTGGGATTCAATATTGTTAAGTTGATCAAATACCCATGAAGGAATAGAGTAGAAACTTACTCTCTGAGTAGTCTTATTCGCTATAGCAATCGCTTGAGCTTTAGCAAGCATTTTAGGAGGAATTTTATCATCATCCAATTTCCTTATTAAATCATGATAACTTAAAACAGCAAGTCTTTGACTTATTCTTTTTAAATTATTAGCTGCTGTTTTAGTAATTCTAGCCAATTCTCCTAATGAAACAAAGAATACAGCATCTCCATCTGAATTCATATAATTTTCACCATAAATATTATTCTGTGCTATTCCTGCCATTACTAAAAACAACTCTTTAACATATCTTATATTTTTATCTGTTTGAGGACATAAATCCATAAACTTATTTAAGTTCATAGTATTAATTATTAAATCAAGATTTGTTTTTTGTTCAATACTCCATTGAGTTTCTTTA
>Ga0209728_1001950_pt1 | contig 11286 bp, 26 predicted proteins | sample RifGroD1_FD_183997 | JGI IMG/M metagenome (GOLD analysis project Ga0209728, IMG submission 183997) | Groundwater microbial communities from Rifle, Colorado, USA - Groundwater D1 (SPAdes) (version 2) | ecosystem: Environmental > Aquatic > Deep subsurface > Groundwater | place: Rifle, Colorado... | reverse complement strand
GTTAAATGGAAGAGAAAATAATGGTTATATGTTGTGAATGTGATTGTGAAGTTGATTTAAAAGAGGCATTTTTAACCGAAGATGGCGAACCAATTTGTGAAAAATGTAAATTCCATTAAATCAATAATTTTAATTGAATGAAGGAGGAAAAAATTATGTTTAAAATCGGTAGCGGATCAAAAACTTTCTTTGTTGTGGCTGAAGTGGTTCACATGGGAACGCGAAATGTAAATATTAAACTAACAGACAATGAGGCATGGGCCAAACAAAATCAAATTATAGGTAAGTTAAAAGCAGACACAGAAGAACAAACTAAAAGTTATTTCAGAATTATTGATATGACTCGTTAGGGCAATCAAGCCCTTCTAAAACCTCCAAACCTGTATAACAGCATAACAACGTCATTGCGGAACTTGGAGAGTTTAAAAGGTTTTGATTAAATTATAAGGAAATGAAAGGTGGAATACATATTATGAGCAAAACCGTAAATCAAGTCAAAGAATGGCTTGCAACATTAGAAATTGATGCAGAAATTAAATTCAACGGCAAAACACTTTCAATTAATGGTACTAATTTTAGGATACCTAGAACAGACAATTTTAATACTAGAATGAATTTTGACCAAAAAGTTGATTCCTATGTGCGGAGCCTGTTTCCTGAAAACATAGAAACTGAATTGACTAAGAAATATACTAAACTTTCCAACGAGTTAAAATTACAACAAATCAGCATTGATTTTTCACGAATTAATTATAGTGCATATTGTTCTAGTGATATCAAACGTAGTATAGAAGATGCGAAAAAATTATTAGAATTTGTTTCTGCTCGTCCTGAATTTTATCCAATCATTGAAAAGTATTCTGCTTATAGGAATTTAGTTGACAGGGGATGGGACGATATCATTGAATAAATTATCAAGGTGAGTTTTGAAAACTCTAAATAAATTTATTGGAGGAATGTTAAATGAAAAATTATGTAGTAGAATTAATACTTGAACCAAGATTGCCAAAAGGTAAATATTGTGGGCGTAGATATATAAATATTGCAATAACTGCCGAAAACGAAAGCGAAGCAGGTATTATTGCTACAGAAACGATAAAGGTATTGTTAATTCCTAATGTGTTAGTTGTAGTGAATAAAGTATTGGAAAAATAATATTTAGGGAATATTAATTCCCTTTTGAAAATCATATATCCTAGAATAAAATAAAGGAGGCCACACCATGAGCAAATTAAAATTACTCCAAGAGTTCAAAAACATTTGCGACATCCATTCAATTCCATTCACCTTTAAGTCATTTGACATGTTTCTAACTCATATTTCTAAATAATCTTACATATTCTATATCAAATCCTAAACCAAAAAATAAAATTAATGAAAGAAGGTATTTTAAAATGGCTAAAATCAAAGGTAGTAAAAAATTATCCACTCTCCCTGTATCAAAACTGAATTCCCTGTACTTAGGAAAGGAAATGGTCTATAGATTCTATCCAGGTAACATTATTCATATTGCTTATCTAGGAGGTTTAGATCCTGTGCCATACTGTGAGGTGCGTTTGAGAATATGGAATAACAAAACTGTAACCAAGATCATGAAATTATCGGATGTTGTTTTAGTTTCTTCAGGGAAAGTGAAAGTAGCTTAATTCGTATCACTTAGGGATACATGGTATAATCTAAATATAAAATATTAAATGATTATACCATGTAAAAATTAATTATTTTATTTTATCAACAACAATCGATTAAGGAGGTTGTCGAACTACTATGTCAAATGTAAATGTCCTAAAATATAATCATGATATTATTTTGTGTGAAGCAAATCAGAAAGGATTTAATTATACTGGAGATAATTTATTCACATTTGTTCAGTGGAAATCAAAAGGCCAGAAAGCGTTCATTATGGTTTATCTCTGGAATCAAGGTGAGAACAGAAGGAAAGTATTAACTGGACTATTTACGTCAGAACAGGTGCAGAAAACTAGATGTAATCAATTAATTATGGTATAATCTTATAAATGGTATAATATCCATAACATGGGAGTCCTAGAAGTTGCTTTTTTAATTTCAATAAAATGGAGGAATTATTATGCAAAATGGATTACAGTCTAAAAACGAGTATATTCTTTGTCGTTCAATGTATAGTTTAAAACTTCACAATGCTATAATGGATAAAGATATTCAAGAGATCGAAGCAATATTAGACGATCTTACAAAACTTCATTTGAAGAACTATACTTTTAGTTTATATGACTCAAATACCTTTATTGACATTGATTATGTGTATACAGAACATATGAGAGAAATAGAGGAGTTAGAAGATGAATAACAAATTATAAGTTTAAATAAGGAATTAGCAAAATTAATTATTGTATAACAAGAAAGGTTGTGTAATTATGAATCAAAAACAACTTCAAGAAATCCAAGGAATGTTTGGAAGAAAAGAATTTAAATCTATTGATATTGAAGTGAAAGATTTAAGAGATAATTCTTTGTTTATTCTTAGTGTAATTACTGAAGGGCAACAATTAACGTATAAAGTTGTTGATGGAGATGAAGAATCATATTGGAATACTTGGTTATCTCCTGAAGATGTGGAGCACTGGTTTAAGTATAATTCATTAATTTAAATTAAATTTTAAATAAGGAATATAAGTCATTTAGCGTTAATACCTACACCATTTAGGTTATAACAGCAAGGCTATAATGGTTCAGAGGTGTCCTTGTAATGGATTTAAATTAAGATGAGAGAAGGAATTATTATGTCAATTAAATTACCCATTGTAAATGTTAAAGATATCAATTGGAACAACCATGATTCATCTTTTAACATATTCCAAGATATTGTAGTTGGAGATATTGCGGTAATAGAAAACAAATCTGAATGTGTTCTCCCTTTAGATGATGGCGAATATTGTGTTACTATTGATAATGAGAATGTTTTTATTGAAGAACCATTTTCGCACGAAGAATGCAAAATATTGTTTGGAAATGAATTTGGTAAATCATATGTATACTTTATCTCCCTGTTGACTGAAAATTGTTATGATAATTATGTAGAAGGCAAATATATTGAAGGTGACGGCTTACCTGTTTGTGTAGATTTTAGTGTTGCTAAAGGATTTGAAAATGTTGAAGATGCTCATAAATATGCCAAAGAAAAAGCAAATTTAAAATTAGGTGAGTACGCTATTCATGGATTTTATATTTGATCCGAGGAAACTATTATTTGAAAGTATTCTAAATTAGAAAGGAAATGATTATTATGAATGAACAAAATTTAGATCTTCAACTTGGAGAAAACGAAATTTTAGAAGATCATATAGAATGTCCTGATTGTGGTGGGCAGTTAATTACTAACTATGGGCCAGGAATTAGTTGTACATTTTGTACTAGTTGTAATTACTCAGATTATGACTATGATATGGGTTAATGTAGCAAAAATAAGATCAGAAAGTAACCAAATGAAATAAAAAGCAAGATTTATCGTATTCGAGTATAGCAAGAAAGGAATGATAACCCATGACTAAAATCAAAGAGGAAAAACTTACTTTAACCTATAATCTAAAGGAGAAGAAACAAAGGTTCGAGGAAGAGAAGGCGAAGGCAATTGAAATTCTAAATAAAGCTACCCCAGAAACAATTGTAAGGCTTGATGATTATACAGCGTTCAGCACTATGAAACGTTATGCTTATGAGATTGAAATTATGGAAGCAAAATTAAGAGTTGTTGATTATTTGTGGGATGAATCAAGCGAAGGGAAAGGGGTTTAATTATGTTTACTATTACTCATAGTTGGATCAATGAAAAAAGCCTAACACCAGAAGCAATTTGTAGAGTTTCAGGAGTATATGAAACAATTGAAGAGGCGAGAAAAGGATTGCATTTATGGTTTATGAAAGTTCCTAGTAATGGATGTGTACCAGGAGCAAATCCAGAATCATATGATGAGAATGGGAATTTTAAAAGCAAAACTTAAAAAGAGAAAAAGTAAATAACACTGGTCTGAGTCAGTATAAAACTCCTTAAACTCAGAGCGTTAGCATGGTTTATAACAATCCTACAAGTGTATCAAATAACAAGGAGGTAAATCAATGAAAATTATTGAAGCAAAAAATTTATTGAATGAGTTAAAAATTAAGTTCTCAGAAAATTTAGATTTACAAAACGCCTTAAGTTTAGGTGTAGAAGCATTAGAAAAGCAAATTCCAAGGAAACCCAAAATCGAAAAATGGAGTCCTGCTTATTGCCCTTCTTGTGACAGAGAATTAAGCGAAAGTGTTGGAGATGGTTATTATGAACATTATGACCAGATTAATATCTGTGAGTGTGGACAAAAATTAAAATGGACATAAGTTTTGTCCGTTAAAAAGTAAATTCTAATTGAGTAAAGAAAGGAATGATTTAAATGGACATAATGGAATTAAAAAAGAAATACGACTTAACGAATGATGAGGTTGACGAAATTATTTTTCATGAATCATTAGAAGATAAGACAGAATATATCAAATGTGATAAATGCGGGAAAAGAGTTACTAAATCATTGGCAAGTCAGCATAAAAATTGTTGTATGTCATGTTTTGATTTTTGGTATTGTTAATCTGTGCTAGTGATTTAAACCCCATACTACAATCCTGCAATAACAGATTCAATATAACAGCAGACATAATGGTATACAGGTGGGTTTATGCGATTAGCAAAGATTGCTAAATAAATTATTGGAGGATGATTTTTAAAATGAAAAACAAAAATATCACCAAAAGATTGAGAAGAGCGTTTATTAATATGAAATCAATTTGTTATAACACAAATTTACCAAATTATAAATATTACGGAGGAAAGGGAATTAGGATTTGCGAAGAATGGTTAAATGATAGGGATAAATTTTTCGAGTGGGCGTTAAATAATGGGTATACTGACGATAAAAACATTAAGAGAAAAGACCCAAATGGTAATTACGAACCAAATAATTGTAGGTGTGTTAGTAAAAAGACTAAAATAGAAGTTAAGAATTCTAAACCTCCTGTACGAATTGTAATCAATGGAGTTGTTAAAAAATTAAAAGAGTTATCAGAGGAGAGTGGGATACCATATGATGCCATAATACAAAGGTATCATGCAGGATGGGATTTTAATCAACTAACAAGTGAACTTCTTACTAATGAAACCAAATTAATTACAATTAGAGGAAAAACTCATACTGTAACTGAATGGGCAGAAATATCTGGGTTAACTAGAAGTATTATTTTGAATAGAATGTCATGGGGTTGGAGCAATGAAGAATTAATAGAACCGAAAAGATTTGAACATAAAAAGAAGTACATTGAAATAGATGGGAAAATACATACTATTATAGAATGGTGTAAAATTCTAAACATTTGTCACATGACTTTTTATAGAAGATTAAAAACAGGTAAATTCAAAGATGCTGTAGTATATTATTGATTTATTTTAAAAATTCACAAACCCTAAAACCCTTATATAACAAGGTTTTTAAAATACCTATAATCCAATGAATTGTTATTTTCATGTAGTTGAATTGAAAGGAGAATAAAAATGGAAATCAAACATTCTTGTTGGCTTTGTTTATTTTTGGATTGTGATCATGTAGAATATAAATCCTGTCTCAAAGGTCACAAACTAAAGTTTATCTTTAATATTAATGAATGCGATGATTGGGATGGATGATATAAAATCTCAATTTTACTATAACAGCAAGCCATATTTATTGCATGGAAGGTATTGTAATTACTTATCAAAGCATGATATAATGAATCAATAAATAAAATATATGTTAGGAGTGCATACATATGAACGCAGAAAAAGGTAGTCAAGTAGTCTTGTTAAGAAAACAAGGAGATACTTTTCAACAAATTGGAGAGAAATTAAATATGACAAGGCAAGGTGCTCACGCAATGTATAATGCGTATTCTGAAAAACCACCATGTAAAACTAAAAAGATCCCTGAAACGATTTTTAAAAAAGATGTTAATTTCTTAGTTCGACAGCTTGATAAATGGATGTGGGTGGATAAGGAATATATAGAAAGAAAAGTAAATATTCTATGCAATAGTTTGGTTAACGATATGTCATTAACGCTTGGTGTTTTTGGTGTAGAAATAAAAAAAGGAACTTCATCAATTAAGTTCAAAAGATAAACAAGCATTTATCAATGAATATAAGCAGTTGATAAATAAGTACAAAGACCTAGCAGATTCATCTATAAGATTAGAATGAATGGCAGATTTTAATCCATTGTGAGAAAGAAAGGATGATTAAAATGGAAAATTACATTCCTGAAAAACACGGAATAGTAACAGCAATTAGACTTTTCTATGAAAATAATAGACAACCAATGGCAGAATTAGCTTTTTGTTTTGGTGGTACAGATATTATTGAGTGGACAAATATTTCTCAAAGAGAAAAATATAGTAAAGGTATTAATGGTTATACGTTTTTCTTTGATGAAAGACAGAAAAATACTTTTGAAAGTTTTAAAAAATAAAAAAAAGAGAAAGAAGGAATTATTAATGAAACAAAACACAGTTTATCTTATGGAATGCGGTGGAGGAATTGGTTGCACAGAAAAACTACATATGTCTATGGTAGATTTTATGTTGGTTCTCAATGACAAACATTACCGTTTTGATATGACAAATGGTAATCTTAGCATACTTTGTATTAATGGAGTTGATGGAAAAATTGGAGTTAAGAATGGATATAAAAATCTTGTTATAACAAAACAAGACGATTCTTGGAGTCCTTATGAAAAAGGTCGTTCAGAATATCTTCAGGCAATTAAAGAAGCAAAACAAAATGGTTGTAAGGAATGTCCTTTTAGAGTTGATAGTCCTGTTTACAAAATGTGTGGGAAGACAGGAGAAGACTTTTGGAATGGCGTACCAGAACAAAGTAATCAATGCCCTTTTAATTAAGGGCATTTTAACCCCAATGAATTATAACTTTTAATCTATTAGAAATTAAAAATAAAGAGGAGTGTTTACATAATGAGTCAAAATGTTTATCAAGAAAATGGTTATGAAAGCAGAAAACACTATTTAAGGTGTATGTCAGAAGACTATAACGTTCCTCTAGAAGTCGTTTATTCACTAGCATCCATATTAGGCCCAAGCGAAGATTTTGATGGCTTGGTCAATGCTTTAGAAGATGCTGAAGGAGAATTTGAAGAGTAGGTAAGCTAAAACATAAGGGAGTTTGTTAAACTCCCTTAATATTAAAATAAATTTAAAGGAGTCGATCTAAATGTCAAACTTTAATTTCAAAAATCTATTCTCTGAAACAGTAATACATAACGATGAATATGTCTCAAACAAACATTTTTTAATCAAAAAATCTCTTCTAAAGAAATCTCAACTTGAATTCATAAACCAGTTTCCTCTCGACACTCAATTAATTAATTCCTTATCTCAGACTCTTAAAAATGAATCCAGAAAACCAATAATTACTGAATTTATCCCTCAATCAATTCACGAGGACACTGAATATAATACACTTATTATGGAAGCGGATAGAGGATATAAACCTTATAATGAGTCTACCTCTAAAATATATCCTTCAATCAAAGAAGAATACTATAACTTCATTCAATCCATCAACTGCAAAGTATTTCTTGTAAATAACGATCAATTTAGCACATTATCAATTTATAACAGTGGCAATGAATTTGTTGGAATAGTATTACCTGTAAAAGTAAAAGATTGTGATATTCCAAATGCTCAAAACTATAATGAATATCTTTCTATTCTAAAATTAGAACAAGACGCAAAAGAATTAGCTAAACAAAACTCTAAGAAATGTCTTTATATTAAAGACAATAAAGCAGTAGTCAGAAACAAAGAATTAATCTCTATTGCTGAATTAATCAATGATGAATCATATAAAAATCTTTATATTAAGAAATGTGTCACCGAGAATAAAAATGCTAGTGTATATATTGATTTAGGTATTGTTTGTGTTTATATTAGAACTATGGCTAATAATACATCAACATTAACTGAAGATATTAAATATTATCTAAACGATGTTACTAACTACACATTAGATATGGCACTAGCAAACATTTATAACCGCAAAAACAATAATCAATTTATTAACGTAGTAGACATTAAACTTGTTGAGCTATCTGGAGCCAGCGAACAAGAAGTGCAAGGATTAATTGATTATCGCCAAGAATGGTATGACAGAAAAGTAAAAGAGGATCAAATTAAGAAATCTAAACAAGAACAGGAGGATAAGGAGTATACTGATTCTAAAAACAAAATTGTTGATGAATTAGTATCTCAAGCAGAACAAGCAATCATAAATAATCAGAAAGTTAACAACAAAGAAATTACTATTTATAAATCGAGATATGAGAGTAACGACACCAGTTTAATATTGCATATGATGAAGTTGTATGAGATTAAAGTTCCATTAAAAACCCAAGGATGGATTAAACAAGCGTTAGCAAGTATATTTTATGATGTTGAAGATGGTAAAATTAGTTATACTTATTACAAATCTTCATCTAATAGCAATGTGTTTAGGAAATATTTGAATGAGTTTGTTGGTAAGATTCAGGATAAGTATGATTATAAATCAAGAAAGAAGGAGTCGTTATGTTGAATTTACAAGAGGTTCTTATTCATCTAGTTAAAAATTTAATTACTTATAAGGACATAACAAATGAAATTGAAGTCAGAGAATTCTCAAGAGACATGAAAAAGACTGATGCTAGATTATCAAAATATACCAAATCTAAACTTCATGAGATTGCATACGCTACAAATACACATGCGTTTAATATGTGTTATTGATCCTAAGAGGATTTAAACCACTTCTGACAGGTATAAATCCTTATGTGATGTCAACGTAAGCAAAGTAAAATTGAGGAGGTTATATGACAATGATTGAAAATATAAAGGAAAAAATATTTAAAACTGAATCAAAAATTATGCAATTAGAACAAACTATATTCTATGCCAAAAAAGAATTGGACAGTCTTAAATTCAATTTACAAAACATGAAAAATATTGTGTCAAGGACATGAAACTAGTGTTTTAAATGCTTAAAATAAAATTTAGAAGGAGTGTTACATATGAAAACCAATAACAAACTTAACGAAATTAAAGTAGGAAGAACTTATTATTGGGATGTATCAAATACATTATCAGGCATTCATAATGGAACAACTAAAGTGATAATATTAAACCTTCAGGAAAGAATCAATGCGTCACCTCTTGCAGAAGTACAAAGTGTTGAAACAAAAGGAATATTCTTAACAGACATTGCTCACTTACAATTAGACCCTGAATACTTAAAAACTAAATATAACAAGCTGATACATTACTACAAGAAGAATAATCCTAAAATGATATACAAACATATTTCACCTGTCTTCAATAAAATCAAGAAATATATTATCATTGGTAACTTTCCTGAAGTCAATTGCTTGAGATGTTTAGATAAAAATGGCGAAGTTCATTCAATAGAATATGGTTGGTTTGAAGACAAAGGATTAGACCTAAAAAGAAATGAAGATTTTGATAGGGAACAACAACTAATGATGGAAGAATATGCAGATGACTTTGAGTATGATCACTATGACAGAGATGATTATATTTCTGATAAAGAACACGAAGATGAGTGGTATGATTATATTCCGTGGGATTATGATTATGTTGGATATGATGAGAATGGTTGTGGTCTTTTATTACCAAATTAAATCCCTCGAAACATGCATTTCGAGCCAAATATAAAGGAGAATGAATTATGAATGAATATAGAGTGTCCTTACAATCAAAAGAGTCATGGTTAAAATTACACAAAACTAATGTATTAAGTTATGATGTATTTGCATTTGATAAAACAAAAGCAAGAATAAAAGTTGTACAATTAAATAATAAAGAATTAGGTGAAAATGATTATTGCGTAATAAGGGTTATTAAATTATAATAACCAAGCAAATGACGAATTTAATCTAAATGATGAAAGGAAGATTACAATGGATATAAATAAAATTAAGTTGAATAACGGACTCGAAGGTGAAATTTGTCCAAACTGTGAAAGTGATGATACTCAAACTTCCAGAGATGAAAATAATAAAATAACTGGATACTATTGTTTTAAATGTGCTGAAGATTGGAAACCAAATGAAGACGAAGAAAAGGGGATTAATAAAATGAGTGTGATATATATAGTGTCTGGAATTAGTGGAGATTACGAAGACAAAACAGAAAGAAATCTTTATGTAGGGACTGACAAGGAAAAAGCATTCGAATTTATTACTAGTGATGATTTTTATACACATACTTTAAATTTAGAAGTTTGGGCAAACGGAATTCAAGTAGAAGGTTATAGAAAATACCTAACAGATAGCAATGATTGGTCGATATATTTTGACAAGATTAAAGATTTACATGATAAGATTGAAAATAGTAGAAGAATACTTAAAAACTCAGAGGATGAGTTGTTGGCGTTAGAAAATCATATCGGTTTGAAATAATACTTTTATGTTTTTGTAAAGAAAGGACTGATAAAATTGGATAATATAGAAAAATTCAAACAAGAATATATGTGTAAATGGATACATGAACCAAATAATACATCTTTAAGTCCAAATGGTTTGTGTTTATTACACATATATAAGGCAATACATAAAAACTGTGTATGGATACATGAGCAAATGAGAGAAAATCCAAATGACAATCTCAATGTTTTAAGTCATATAATTAATGAAATTTGTCATGAATTTGAAATAAATAGTGAAAATATATTTACTATTTCTTCTTCTGGTAGATTAAAACCTAATCAACTTGAAAAATATATTGACAAAGATAACATACCAAAAATTTACGAAAATGAATATAAATTAGTTTGGGATAGGTACTCTCAACTATCTACAGAATATAGAAAAAGACAAGAAGAACGAGAAAAAGAAAGATATGAAGATGAATATTATTTTTTAAAATAACCAAGCAAAGAATGCTTTAAAGTGAAAATAAAGGAGAAAAAATTAATGACAATACTGCAATTTAAAGAAAAACTAGTAAACAAAATGGTATTTATTCATAAGATAAAAGACAAGAATATAATTAATAATTTAATTGATTTAGATTTAAACAACATGACATTATTATATACTAAACTGTTACCTAAACCAGATAATTTGCAACAATGTAATAGTCATTTTGTATGGATTAAAAGACATTGTAAAGTTGTAATAAAAGCAGAAAGGGAATGTTCTTCACTTTTACATAAACTTCAAGAAAGTTATAAGAAATTCA
>Ga0209728_1001947_pt1 | contig 11299 bp, 22 predicted proteins | sample RifGroD1_FD_183997 | JGI IMG/M metagenome (GOLD analysis project Ga0209728, IMG submission 183997) | Groundwater microbial communities from Rifle, Colorado, USA - Groundwater D1 (SPAdes) (version 2) | ecosystem: Environmental > Aquatic > Deep subsurface > Groundwater | place: Rifle, Colorado... | reverse complement strand
CTCTTATCCCAGGGTGCTTTTGCTCGTTTATCTGCCTCAAACACAGGTTGCCATTGCTCTATGAGTTCGCGGTCTGCCTCTTCTTGCTCGGCATCGACTACCATTTCTTTTTTGCCCATGATTTTACCAGCCACCTTTTTCGCCTTAGTTAGTAGCGACATTGTTTCACCTCTCTTTAGACATAAAAAATAAGCCCACCCCTCGGTTAAGAGAGATGGGCTTCAAGAGCCTCTAGCTATTCCTTGTAATATACTTTATGGCATTTTGGGCATTGCCCTATCATCGCCCCACGGTCACCATATCTGTAGCAATTAAGTTCAACCTTCCTATCATCCATTTCGACCAAAAAAGGCAACTCGCAATCATCAGTATATAATCCAATACTTAGGGGATGTGGACACAGTATGAGGTCATTCATTACGGCTATAGCATCTTTAGGATTAGTCCTAAATGCTTCCTTTATAGCTATTTTAGTTATCCAATTCACCCTTGAACCTCCTTGGGTTTCTTTTACTCATTATACCACTATAGCGTTAAGATTACGGCAACGAGGGCATTTTATTTCGAGCGTTCTATCCTCAGCCTCTGGCGACCTCCATATCACTTCTGATATTTTAAGCAGCAACCTTTGGCATTCATTGCATCTTATCTCCTGCATTAGACACTCTCCTTTTTGGCGTTCTATTTCGGGCATAATAAAAATCCGAGGTCGTTCAAAACGTCCACGGTGTTCTGGTTTTCTGATGAAGCTAAGTTAATACATAAAAATCTTTATTGTCATTATCCCTATCAGGGTCACTGAAGGCCATATCAACGCTATAATACCCTCCGTAGTTTGACGTATGCCAGAACTCTTTATATTCTCTTACTTCTGGCTCTCCTGTTTCTTCTTCGTATTCATGTCCGCTTGCCACTACTGTTTTTATATTTTTGTCTTGGTCCAACTTAGAAAGTATTTCAATCAACTCTTTGACTTTCATATTTACTTCTTCCTCCGATACTTAGCCATCTCCACATACTTATCGCTGAACTCGATATTAGCCTTGACTCTCGCCTTCTCTTCTTCGCTCATGTTGGGGGGTAACTCGAATTGAGCATTGCGTTCGACTGTGAATCTTTGTTGGGTTCTTGAAGCATTAGCTATCATATCCGACATTAGGATATCGTCATGTTTGCCTGACTCTGCGTCTGGCCTGCCGTTTTTGTCAATGACGAAGGTTAGGCATTCAGAAAGCATGTCGATGTGGGTGAATAGTTCGATATTGTCTCGGATTAGAACGATTTCCAAACTGATGATGTATGGGCGCGTATTTCCATCGGTTTTGAATCCATGCTTATAGAGTTTTTTGTGGTATATTTCATCTATACTCTCTCGCTTGTACTGATTGTGATATTTAAGCCTGTCCAATTCGGCAACAGGGAATAAATCGGCGTTTACTTCGATACTGATAAGAGCATTGTTGTAATATTTGCCCAAGCAATACATTTGGTGAGAGTAAGTATCTATGGCCATTTTCCCATGCAGGGTAACAACTCTCTTTCCGGTTGCGTTATTTATTCCTGTTCCTGAAAAAAAGTCAAGACCTCCAAGAGCCGTATCTCCTCCTAAAACAAAAGGATATCCATTTTTGGGCTCCTCGTAGATATGGATATAGCCATTGGGTGAATCTACAAATTTTATTGAGCTATCTATTATCTTGTCTTTGCTGTCTGGGTCGTTCCAGTTGAATATAAAAAAACCTCTTCTTGGAGGTTTGAGTTTGTATTCCTTCTTGAGTTGTTCGATTCTTCTCTCAACCCTTGCGTTATCGAACACAGGGCGACCGGTAGCAAGGAACGCTTCGTGACTATTGGAAGGATTTTCCTGTTTCATTAGGTCTACATCGCCATTGCAGTCGTTTTTTAGTTTCCACCTGTACCATTTGATTCTCTCTGCAGAAAGTTCGTGGGTATTAACGAGATATTCCTCATACTCATTTAAGCTCGACATTATCCCTATTCGCTCTTCGTCGGTTACCGGCATCTGATAATCAGGATAATCAAACCACGAAAAGAACATGGGAGTGTAATCATTCTCCCCTGCTTCGGCTAAATCCCATAGTGTTTTGAATGAGTTGTTCCCATTGGCTGTTGATTCCAAAATTACAATCGTTCCTACTACGCTAGGAACTGATGAGTTGATTCCTGATAAGGCCTTTAGGGGGTCTCCGCTATAGAAAGCAAACTCAGATAAATGAATATAGTGATAAGTGTCAGAACGCCCGATTCCGTCACTCCCTGCGGTCTGAACTTTTATTTTGCTATTTAATCCCTTTTCTTTTCCCTTATAAGTAACAGGGGTATCGAATATAAGCTCCCTCGCATTGGATGCTCTTTGTAATGGTTTTACATTGTCAGGCAGACATAAATTCATATATTTGGCTTTATCGAAAATTGCATTGGTCGAGTCATCCCTGTGCGCTACCACAAGAGCATTTCTATTCTTATTCTTAATTGTGCGGCAAAGAAATTTAGCTTGAGTGTAAGTTGAAACGCCCTCTTGCCTAGCCTTAAGCACAATTATTCTAGCAGGCTTACCTTGCGACTCTAGCTCTTTTATCTTATTTTCAATTTTCTTTTGAATAGGATTAAGCACGAATGGGACCTGATCGCCATCTTTATTAACGATCTTAACATAATACTTCAACCAGTACTCATCATCCCTCCTAGCCGCCTCCTGCTTTAATTGCTCATAATAGGCGGCCAATTGGGCTTGAGTCATTTTCTTCTGCTTAGGTTGCTCTTCTGCTTTTGGCTTTTCTACCTTTGGTTTGGCAGCAGCTTTTTTCGGTTCTTTTTTAACTTTTTGCTCTGCCATAGGTTTCACTCCTTATCACCAATCACACCAACCAACTTTCGATTCAGGACCTTGACTCCCTACCACAATCTCCTCATCCCTGCATCGACCTAAATCATAGTTCCACCGCTTGCAGGTTGCACAATTCACTCTGATATTAGGTTCTATTTCGATGAAGCATTTGCACGCTCTATTTTCTCCCATGGGTTGTCCTCCTGTGGATTTGACTAGTTGTATCTTTAGCGAAGGTATTTTGGGGGTAAGGATTTGCACCTTACATAACTATCGTTTTGTGTTTTGGACTTCCACCATAGGGCGAACAGGATTTTACTCCATAATAATACAATCCGCCGATTGACCCTGTATTCTTACACATAGCGTCTACCTATTCCGCCACCCCATAATTTTCTTTGTATCTTTAGCGAAGGTTTAATTACGTTAAATCAGTATTACTAAATTGAACATCTACAAAATTACTCATATTGTTTGCGACAATATAACTTATATACGCTTTATATTCTTCTGCTAATTTACAATAGCCAATGGCAGTTAAATGTCCATTTTCATATGGAGTATCTTTTTTAGTTCTTGAATAAGTTGCCATATCAACTAAGTAACAATCAGTTCTACCTGCAACAAAGTTTCTTATAACGTCAGACATAGCATCGTAATTTACGCTCTGATAGGCAGGTAATATAGTAGATATAAACACCTTTATTCTTTGGTTCTGAGACTTGATGTAGTCCACGATATTAGCTAGGTAAACAGCCGATTCCGATGCGAAATCAACAATCCCACCAGCTACATTTACTGCGGTATGTCCAACATCATTTACACCCAACTGGATTATAACAAAGTCATGACCACTAAAATCATTAGTATCATTATACTCGTACCATTGCTTTGTATCATAACTAGCCAGACCAGCGTTGGTTGTTGTAACACCTGTTAATTTTGTTAAAATAGTTGGATAACCATATTTTGTAATACCTGTAGATGACCCATCAGTCAAATTGAATACACCGTAAGTGAGAGAATCGCCAATACATAACCCTTTGTTAAACACCGATATTTCATCGCCCATGTAATCACAAGGATTAGTAGCCAATACGTTTCTGTGATTTTCAAGTAGTATTGTGTTATCAAAAGCGTAATACTGTTGTTCTAGTGGTGCCTCATTCTTAATATTTACCCAACACGTGGTAAGTTTAGTGACATCATTTAATGTAAATCTACCATAAGCACAATTTGCAGGGGTTGTAAATGGATTAGGAAAAGAATTAACATCAACATATGCACCAAAACCAGATATATAGTTTTTATCAATATCATAAAAGGCATAGTACCCCGAATAAAGTCCAAATCGGTAGTACTGAGTATTTGGTAACAATTCACAATAATCAGTAGCATATAATCCGGATGCTGTTGCAGTTTTTTCGCCTGCGGATTGGCCTTTAATATAATATCCGTATTCAATTTTTGATCTATCAATAGGGTTGTAATTTCCTACTTTAGACATAAAATTCAGTTGGTTAGTATTGATATCAAATTGTCCAATAGGCATCTACACACCTCCTACACTAACCCATAACCGTAACACGCTACTGCTCCAGTGGAAGCAATTGCAATGACGGTAAATGGCGCAAGTCTTTCATAAAAATATTGGGATGGGTCTAATGTGTAGGTTTCACCGTTGATAGTAAAAGTTAAATCTGCCAATCCTTTATTGCGTAAATACAGACCGTTTTGGGTTTGCGAAAATGTATATTCACCACCTATCAAGTCTGCGTGTGTAAATGGCTCATTCGCTAAACTCCCAACTACTACAGTTTCTATCTGTCCGCTCGCATTTGTCTTATATGTTTTTCTCAACTTACTCCCTCCTTACTTGCTTGTTGTCGCAACAATAGACACATTGCCATCGCCAATACTAGTCAATACAGCCCTGAATGACACGATCATTGTTACATCGAACTCCCACAATTCATCTATGCCAACCGTTTGACTAGCCGAGATTGTCGTATCTCCAACCTTCAACCCTTCCATTGGAGCAAAGTCTTCTCCATTAAGTGAACCGTAGAAATCAATCTCTTGCGTTGTAGATGTGCCGAACACCTGTAATGTTAGCTTGTTTACTTCTCGAACATTGACATTCTTTCCGGTAGCCGCACTAGTGGCAGCTTTATGCACTTCTATGAAATTCATCATTATTACCTCCTAGATTTAGGCTTGTCTTAAACTTTATGCTAAACGTTAATTATGACGTTTTCCTTCTAGTTTAAAGGTAAGTTGCATGTCTACAACGTAAAACGAGCTATTTTCGCTGAAATCATGGGGTTTTGGCTTGAGAAGAAGGAGTTAATGAGGGGAAGAATTAAGGATTCGGCGAAGGGAATCAGCGATGAATTGTGCATTACCTCAAAACTGTCTTGCGCTTAAATCTAATCAATCCCTCACCTTGTACGGAATGAAGTTCCTTAATCAAGTAGTCGGTTCCACTTGCAGTTTCGTCACTCGCTACAAGTGACACTACGAATACGCCATTATCCATGACAACAGCACATTCATCTCCAACCTTCATATCGCGTATTAACTTAGGTCTATAATGAATGAGATAACCAAGTGCAATGTCTGATTCAACATACTTTTTCTTAGCCATTACAAACACCATCCTTTGTGCTTGCATTGCCGTACTTTTCTTTTAATTCATTAACCTTGTCTATCACTAAATTATCAGGCTTAAACCACTTACCATTCAGCCTAGATTCTTTAAGTTGGCGGTGAAAAATATCCCTTGTGTATTCGTTACCTGGCAACATCACCAGTATCTTCAACGTGTCGGGGTATCCAGTTTGAAGTTCTTTAAGCCTCTTTTGTGGATTAACAGAATACCCAATCTTTATAGCTCCCCCGTGTTGCCCTTGAATAAAGTAAACATACCCCTTATACCTTTTTGCCTTTTCGCTTGCATTGGCTTTGGTATCAATTTCTTTCCTTAGTCGCTCTGCTTTTACTACCTCATTCTTCTTGTTCCAATACTCATCCCATCTTGGGTCGCCCTTTTTCCATGACCATTTATTGATTTCATTTTCTAAGATACTCATGAATCTATGGTCGCCCTTAAAAGCATTCAACTTATCTTGACTTCTCCAAATACTAAAGCTAATTCCCTTTTCCGTATGCCCTGATTGTTCTAGTTTTTCTAAAAACTTCTTAATCTTGGAATCAATCGGCATCCCCAATACTCCAAGAAATGCTTGACTGTAGGTTGTAACTCTATTAGGCATAATCAATCGCCCTCCTTATTCATTTTACCTTTTTTGACAAGTCTCGAAGATATAACATAACCGCTATCAGTTGAATAAAGGAGTTCGTGTTCTTTCATGTCGCCCAATAAACGGTTAAGCTTTTTGTTACCACAATTTAATATTGTTTGTAAATCAGTATACTTCAACGGCTTCTTGGTTCGGTCGTGAATCAATCTACCCGTGTTCCACTCGATGTACTTTCCCAAAGACACTAAATTACCTGTTAGCTCACTAACATTCTTAACACCATTTTTCCTTAGCTTTTCAATCTCTTCCACAATAACCATAAGATATGGTTTCTTGCCTCCCGTATGCTTAGGAGGGTCCTTGTCCTTCTTGGCAGGTTTATTTGGATTACTCCACCAAGTATCGACTATAAACTCTTCACCTTCACCATCAGGCATCCTCAATGTCATGAAGCTTGTTCCGTTTGGAGACTTCTCTCGAACAACATACGAACCAATTGGAAGGGGTAAAATATCAGACGATTCATTGTAAAAATCGAATATCTTTTTATCCATATTTTCACCTCAAAAGCCCTTTCAATGGGCATTACTTAGGTGTCAAAACGACACGTTGTAAAAATGGCACTCAGCCTTACTCTCCCTAAGTGTGTAGGGTTTTCTGCATGTAATTCGTTTATATATACGTTCTTGGACCCAATAACTAATCGTCCATCCCCAACACCTCGCACCGTCCCTTTAACACCCTTTTAACCAACTCAATCGGCAAGTCTGAAGCATTTGCCATGTCTTGATGAAGTTGTTCTTTCAGAATGGCTTCTTCGCAGTCAGGGCAGATGTAGTTGTCATCTTCGTCATCTAATTCATTTAGGCATTTAATAAATTCAAGCATGCCCATTGTTATTTGTGACGCAGCTAGTGGTTCGGCTTGTTGAAGTGCCATTTCTTGCGCTTTTCCCAAGATGCCGATTTGCTCAATTAACTTCGTTTTGATGTATGTATTCATTTGAATTACCTCACTTTATTTTTATCAAAGCCGACTAACGAATCGGTCAATCGGATTCCTTTTCTACACATGGTAGATAGGCAAGTTCTCTGTAAAAAAAATTATAAAATATTTTTGGGAATTAGGTTACCTTCTTCAGAATGAATTCATCTGCATTGCCTAATGTTTTTTCTATGGTGTGATTGCTTAAACTAAAGCTAATGTGAAGAAGGTTTGGTGTAGAGAGCTTGTTGTTGGTGATATAGCAAGCACCTTCTTTGTTGTATCGCTCTAAGTCTGATGGTGTTATGTAAAAATGGATATCCATATTTTAATCTCCTTTAAAAAAATAAATTGTAGTTGTTAGGAGGTATATACATAGATACGAGCGACACCCGAAGATGCCCTCCCCCCCTACTTTTTTCCAACAACCACCACCTGGCACTACAGATCACATACCACCATACCCCCCCACCCCCCCCACTAGTAGCACTACTACTTTTTTGCGCTCTCTCTACTAAAGAATGTTTTATTTTATTTTGTGAGGGCTAAGGGTACAAGCTACCTTACAGCCCACCACCAAGGGCAGCAAAGCACACAACTCTCTATGTCGTACAGGTCCTTAGCTATCCATGCTTCGTCCTCCTTCTGCCTTGATCGCATTACGCATAGCATCAGTGATTGGATAGTCCGTCCATATAAGGTTCTGGTAGTTCTATATCCATGCTTTCTGCATAGTTGAATTCCTGATTATAGCGTGGAGTATGCCTATTTATAAGGAATATCTCATATACGCTCATCATGTTGCTTGATTTGTATTGAGAGTATTCTATCTTCTCTGTCTCAGAATAGCACTCTCTAGTTAAATGACCACGATGAGAGAAGTGCTGTCCGGTCATTCTACGATTAAGGTTATTGGTCTTACCGATGTAGATTATATTGTTGTCTTTATCAAGGAATCTATAGACATAGTATTTCAAGTTCATCAATCCTTTTTAAGCATAGAAAAAGCACCCCATAAATGAAGTGCTTTAATATCGAATGTTTCACAAAAGAATTATGTAACATTCAGAATCAACCTATAGGCGGTTTCCAGGGTTTCATACTCAACTAATGACCTCTAATTGATAAAAGTCCACGACTCAAGGACATAATCATGATCATTCAGAGGGTTCAATATCCACTATTTCCCCTTGAATCTGATTGCGTTCCATGATCTCTAACAGCTGTTTAAGGTCCGAGTCTCCTAGAGCTATGATAGGTTTATTAAGCAGATCAGCAGGAGGAATGTTTTCTACAGTCTGGACATCCTTCCAGCCATAGTTTTTAAGGGCAAATATAGCACCTGTTGGGGACTTAGCTAAGTACAGTTGTTTCTCTGCATAGTTGTGGCACCTGAGCTTCGCGCGTTTAACAGCGTCAACAAATTCCTGTCCATATCCACTTCTCTGTGTTTCTATCTCCATTAATGTCTCTCTGCTAGTATCCAACTCTAAAGCCAATCCGGTTATAGTAAATGGTTCAACTTGTATCTTCTTCCCTGTCTCCCCATCTACTTCATAACACGACTCAAAATAAGCATCTATTTTACTCTGCATATCCTTAATCGACTGAAACTTCAGAGGTCTACCTCCTGCATGTTTAACTACTACCTCTGCCATCATCAGCACACCTCCTTTAATATCTCATCACACAGCCTACAACCCTATTCTAAGCCCTTTAATTCACTCTCTAATACAATCCGCACCAAAGCCCAAATTAAACAGCTCAAAACACTTTCCTACTAATAATACAATCAAGGCTTAAAAATAAATTAACATTTCTTTTGAATATCGCTTGCATAATCAAATAGACCATGATATGATTACGTCAACACCAAAACACGAGGAGGAAAACACATGGCTCACTTATATATCGTTCAAGTTTTTGATGATGGGGACACATTCGAGTACGAGTTCGGCAACCTAGAGCACGCACGAGGATTATTCAATAGCGAGAAGAGTGCTCAATTAATCGAGTACATCGACGGCAAACACCATCTTGTAGAAGCTAAATAAGAGGAGGAAAATTAAATGAAATTTATCAAAGAATACAAGGGTTGGAAAATATGGCACGGCGAACAATATTTCTATACCGGATACCTTATTTCGATGCCAGGGCATGAAGCTTATAACGACTTAATCAGATCAGGGCAAACACTTAAAGAGTCTTACAAGGCTATAAGCAACTTAATGTTAGTCTAAGAGGGACTTCTTCCCTCGCTCATACTTCCTAAAACTAGGGAGCGTGAGCGAATGAAGAAAACTAAAACTAAGAGGAGGAAAAACAATGGCCAGTGGAGGCAAACGAGAGGGAGCAGGAAGAAAACCCCTACGAGATGCTACAGGAGTTAATAAAACAATCCGCTTTACTCCTGCAGAATGGGATGAAATAGTTATTCGTGCACACATAAAGGGAATCACACCAAGCGACTACGTTAGACGAAAGGCTCTCGAATGAGGGCCTTTTCTTTTTATTAAAATATCATTAAGTATACACCGCGTCCTACCGTTACTAATCCAATCACAGCAAGTCCGGCAACTATGCAAACAATAGGCTTTAATCCTGTTAACTCAAACATTATCATTACACCACCTCTATCTACTACCACACCACAACCCCTGTAGCCATGTTCTAAGCTCTTCAAACCCCATCAAGCACCACTTATACCTAATAACATTTAAACAGCTTAAAACACGTTAAAATAATTTATCAATTCCCCTTGACATACTAGCTAACTAGCTATATACTATGGTTAAGATCAAGAAACGAGGGGGAAACAACACATGAAATTATTCGCACCTGTCCAAAAAAGATACGCCCATGCACTTGCAGCCCAAAACAAGGTAAAGCAAATCGAGGCAACATGCAAAACTAAAATCTTATCCGAACACGTTTTCAATATTTCCGAGGAATGGAGACCGGATGAAACTGGAAGAATCACGGAACCCAACCAAGATTACCTAATGGCCGACGATGATTTCCAAACTTACAGCAAGTTGGTCCATGACGAATACGCCAAACACGGACTAAACATCCCATTAGAAAACACACCTGATTACATAACTGGTCCAGTATTTCGCAAAGCTGAAAAGGAACTCTTAGAATGGGGGTTCGGTATCATTGAGGAAAACCCAACTGCACTAAAAGCAATCGGAGAACTCGAAAGCCTAAAGGAAGTTATCGCTTGGGATATGAAGGTTAGGGATAAGGTTATTAACCTAACGATGAGATTAGCAGTATAATCCCCAAGGCCAGCCGGAGCCAATCCGGCGGAAGGAGTGAAAAACATGCAAGTAGTTCTTAACACTAAAATATCCCTAGAACTAAGACAACAACTCGACAAACACGCTAAGGAATCAGGCAAGGCAATTGCCAGGGTAGTTGCAGAAGCATTAGAAATGTATCTTAACAAAAAGGAGGAATAGCACAATGTTCAACGTCACTGTCTCGAATTGGCAAACAACCTTCTCCAAATACTTCGACGATGTAGACAAAGCAATAGACTTTGCCTACTCCTACAGCAATCGAAACGGATACCACGTAACATGCCAAACAGTGAAGGAGGGGAATTAAGATGTGGTCAATACTTATAAACGGTAAAGAGTACAGTCGCTTCTACACAAACCTACGGAGCCAGAAGCACGAAAAAACCATCATAGCCCAGTGGAAAGAAAGATTCACTAGCCGATTACCAGAAGGAATCATAACTGCTAAACCATACATCAGCACAGCATTGGACCATTACGGAAGATAGCATAGAGGGAACATTTTTCTTCCCTCCCTCATATCTCTAAAACTTAGGGACGTGAGGGAATGAAGAAAACTAAAACTAAGAGGAGGAAAAGCAAATGTTATTAAAAAGCAATCAATCCTATGGTATCTCAATAGGCCACAAAACAGTCTTAACAAAAGAGGGAGCAATCGAAAGGTATAAAGCATTCCTAGAGGTTTGCTATAATGATCTCTCAGTTGAAGGCGCATCGGTTTTGTCAGATGTTCAAAACGATTTAGTAAACGCAGGGTTCACTTGGGAAGAGGTTGAAGGAATCGAAACATCATACTTGAAGGAGGCGTTATAATGGCTAGTGGAGGAAAACGAGAGGGAGCAGGACGAAAACCCCTACGAGATGCTACCGGAATTAATAAAACAATCCGGTTCACTCCT
>Ga0209728_1001946_pt1 | contig 11303 bp, 25 predicted proteins | sample RifGroD1_FD_183997 | JGI IMG/M metagenome (GOLD analysis project Ga0209728, IMG submission 183997) | Groundwater microbial communities from Rifle, Colorado, USA - Groundwater D1 (SPAdes) (version 2) | ecosystem: Environmental > Aquatic > Deep subsurface > Groundwater | place: Rifle, Colorado... | reverse complement strand
TATAAACGTACAAATTATGTTATTGAATAAATTTATTAAAATGGAAGGATATAATGTTTTAAATATAATATTAAGAGAAAAAACTAATTATAGATTTTTAAAACAAATTGAAAAAGGTTTAGATAATATAATTGAAATTTCAAAGTATCCTGAAAAATGGAAGTTATGCAAAGTAGAAGATTGTAATGAAGAATGGCTAAATTCAGAATCATTGATTTTTTCTACAGAAAAAGAAACACTTGTGTTTACCAAGAATAATGATTATAAAGGACAAAATTATATTAATAATAAATGGCAATGGGTGGTGAAATAAATGAATTATGGTGAAAAGTTAACCAAACTTAAAGATAGTTTAGGTATAAAACATTGGACTAAATATGGAGAAATTGTAGGTGTCCCTGGAGGATGGTTAGCAGATCAATCTAAGAAAGAATCTGTTCAAATAGTAGATATCCCAAGATTAATTAAAATAGTTGAGTATCATCATATATCTTTAGATTATTTATTAAAAGATAATATTGAAGAATCAGCAATAGTTAGAAATGATAATTTATTAGAAAATGATATAATTGTGATGATTGATAATATTCAAAAACAATTAATTGAAAAAGAAGTATGTTTTAATGGATACACTATGAATATAGAGTGTAAGAACATTGCATTTGATAGTTTAGAGATATTGAAAGAATTTATTAAGAGTAATTTATAAGTAGAGAATTTTAATTTTCTCTACTTATTTTTTATTTTAAGATGTATTAAACTTCTTTATTATTGTGTATAATATATAATAGGAGGTGTAATAATTTTGAAATTAACAATAACTCATCATGCTAAAGTAAGATGGTTTGAAAAATTTAATAGAATTCTTGATAGAATTCAAATTGAAGATGAAATAGAATATAATTTTAAAAGGTCGAAACTTTATAAGGAACAAAATAATGATATTAATATATATAAAAATAAATATGCCAATGCTTATTTTGTTACTAGGGATAGAAATGATGAAAGAATTATTATAACTGCATACCCAATAAATGTAGAAAATGAAAAATTAATAAACACTGCTGATTTTATTAACAAACAGACAGACGATATATTAAAATTAAATGAATCATTTGAGATACAAGTATACAGAAAAGTTTTAAATGAAGAATTAAATATATTTCCAAAAAATTTTTGGAAGGATGATATAGGAGGGGATGTCTATATAGGTGCTAAAGAATGCACTCTTTATATGTATAGATATTTATTGAAATGGAATTATGCAGATATTATAAATAAATCCAACAAAGATATTTTTATACAAAATAAATTAAATGGAATGATAAATGTATTATTTAATAATTCATGGCATATGGCTATTTACAATGCTTATCCAGATATTAAACCATATATGATAAAAAATGGTGGTAATGTTAGAGAATATTGGCAATATAATGGCATTGAAAAAGCAAAAGAAATGGGAGTATGGCTTACTGAAAAATTAAGGCACAAAGGATATAGATTCAGTAGTAAAAATATATTAAGTTTAAGATGGGATAGAATTATTAAAGAATATAAATTACAATCTATGATCACCATTGTATTTGATAATGATTTAGTGAAATTCTTTAATACTATTTTTGACGCAAATATAACTGAAGAAGATATAATAAGATATAATTTAAAATTAATGGAGCGTAAATATGAAAAATTGCAAATGTGATGAAAATATAAGCGAGTAAATTCAATAGTTGGAAAAACGCTTTAAAAGAAAGAAGCAAGGATAGACGAATAACTTATCCTTGCTTCTTTAATGTTTTACCTAAAAAATACAAATATAAATAAAATCTACACACCTAAATTTTTAATCCATTTTTCAGCAGCCAAACGACATTCATTAAAATTATTAAATATAATACCATCATTTAAAGAGATATAAATAATATTGTTATCATGATCTATTTGAAAATGATAATAATATGTATCAGGCATATAATAAATATATGCTTTATATCCTTTTGCTCACCTTATCGAATGCCAAGTAGGATAAACCTTACGCTTTAATATTCTTTTAAATTTCATTATGTCACATCCTTGATGATTAAATTATTGTCTTATGTCGGAAATCATAAAAATTTGTCGAACATTAATAAAATTATATCATAAACTTAATACTTTGTGAATATTATAAGAGAATTTGTAAGAATATGTCGAATTAAAATGATTAATCAATATTACCTGTAGTCACAAACCCTTATAAATCAAGGGTTTGTGAGATCGGAAATCGTGATAAAATAACTCTTTTGTGTTGTTTTGATTTTTATGAAAAATAATTAAAATAATGCTTGCATTTATTTTTATATTGTGTTAATATATGCGTAAGGTAAAAGTAAAGTAAAATATTAAGAAGAGGGGCAATTTAATGAGTAGTATACATAATAGACCAGAGTTATTAATCCCACCAAAAGGCGTTTGTATGAATTTTCCTAGATTAGAAAAATTGAATTGTAAAGATTGTATATATTTTGAGGGATGCACCAATAAAAAGAAAGGAAATTATAAGAAAGAAAGGTAACAGATAATATTTGTTTCAGATAAAATTATTGAACAATTCAAAAAACAATAGTATAATATATAATATATGTAAATATTATTTGATAAAAGGATGATTAAAATGACTATAAATAATAATAAGACCAATAAATCCAAAGCATATATTATCTGTTCGGGAGATAATTTGGGCAACATAGAAACATTAGATTATAGATGCCCAAAGAAAGGAATTAACAAAGGTGATTGCAGATTGAATGGTAAGACATGTGAATATTTTTTAGGAATTAAGAATGATAGATTAAAATTTGACATGATGAGGATAAAAGGTTTTTGTGAGTATATAATAAATAATTTTAAGGAGTATTAATAGATGTAATATATAAAGGGGTGACATAGGAATATGAAATTTGGTGGTAGAGCGATGGCAAATGGTATAATGTTTCAATCTAACAAAGCAATTGTGAAAGCTGTTAGAAAAACAAATAATGAAATTGAAATATCCTTTAAAGAATTAAAGGAAGAGAAATTAAAAACAAAGAATAAATATGAAAATATTATCAAAAAGATACCATTAATTAGAGGTATATATAGTTTTATGTTTACAAATGGAACATTGTTTTTAAGATTATTAATTTTATTAATGATAATCCAAGATATTTTAGGTTTTGCAAAAACAAACATACAAAATTTATCTATTATATCTAATTTATATTTATTCATATTATTAATAATAAGTATTATTTCAATAATATTTTATGTATATAGTTTTGTTTATTTGAAGAAATTTCTTCAATATCATGGAGCAGAACATAAAACCATTAATGCATTTGAAAATAATATACCATTAAATATTATTGAAGTGAAAAAATGTAGTAGAGTTAATTATAGATGCGGAACAATATTTGCAATATTTATATTATTATGTATTTTAATTTTAAGTAAATTTATTAGTTTTATAAGTTTAATATTTTTAATAGCTGTAGGTATTGCTGAAGAATTATATTCTAATGATACACTATATAAGTATGGATTTAAATATTTATATGTGTTAGGTGGTTATATTCAAAAGTATTTAACAACATTAGAACCAAATGAAAAACAACTCGAAGTTGGTATTGCATGTATGAAAAAACTTATAGAAATAGAGAATAAGACTGTATAAATTCTTTATTTTGTAATAAGTAAAAGGAGGGCATATAAATGTCACAAATTATTGCTGTAAGTATTACAATGTTTGCATTAGGCTTTACTATCGCAGCATTTATTTACAATAAAAAATAGAATTAAAGGAGAAATAAATTAATGAACACATATGATGAAATATTTAAAATAGTAATAGATGAATATAGCAAATTTAAAGAAGTAGATTGCATTTATTGTAATATAAAAAATAACAATGATATATTATTTATGGTATTTACTAATAATGATAAATATGAACATGAATTACAAAGCAATATGATTGAAAAAGAATTAGACATTGAAGATATGTTTGAAGATATGTATTTAGATTTTCATTATATTCCAATTAAATTTGTAAATAAAGATCATTGTATTGATTATGAAAAGTATATATTATTATATGAGAGGAAAAATACAATATGAAAATTAAACATAATCAACCTAAAGGCAAAAGAGTATTCAGAGGTAAAATTAAATATAAAAATAAAATGAGGCTGGTTTAATAAGTGAGAATGAGATTGATAATTATAAAGGTTATCATCCTAATAATGGTAATAAAATTAAGGAACATAAGAAAAATAATATTAATAGAGGAGAATTAACATGAAATTAAAAGGATTTGCTATTGATGAAATATTATGGGATAATGGTAATTACAATAAAATAACTGAAAATGAAATTAAAGATAGATTACAACCTTATATTATTTATTTTAAAAAAGATGATAGTATAGGTGTATGTTTTCAGGAACAAAAAGAAAATATAGTTAAGATTTTAAAAGAATACGGTAATACTGATTTGAAAAGTCAGTTTATTAATTTTGATAATTTTATTTCTAGTGATGATTATGATTGGGATAATATATTTGTAGGAGAAATTGAACTTGATAGTAGAATAGTATGGAAAGAATTTGGTAAATTAATCAAAGAAAATGAAAGTAAATTAATTAATAGTATAGATAATTTTGAGAATGAGTGGTATAATCTACAAAAAATAGCATTGAGAAAAGTTTTAAATAAAGAAATTAACAAAAGAAGAAAAGAAATTGATAAGATTATTAATGATGCAGAAGATGACTATAAAAATTATATAGGAATTAATGAGAGAAAAAATGATAGTCTATAAACTCTTGATTTATAAGGGTTTATAGAATTCAAATTCATGACAAAACTTATATTTTATGATAAATGAGAGGAGAAAACAAATATGAATTTAAGATATAAAATATGGGATATACCTAATAAGCAATGGGTTAAACCTCCTTATTGCATAAATCAATATGGTGATTTACAAATTAAAGATATTATTTTTAATAATATGGAAGATTTTAAAGTTGTTCTTTTTACTGGATTTTATGACAGTAATAAAACAATAGAATTTCCTAAAGGATATCCAATATATGAAGGTCATATAATTAAAGATGATTCAAATATTTATGTTGTAAGATTTGGAAAATATCAGGCAAATAATAATAGGGCATATAATAATGAATTTGCTTATGGCTTTTGTATTGAATATATATCACCTAAAAGTATTGCTGAAATTATTGACCATGCTACTTATATTGGTTATGGAACAATAATAGGGCATGAATTAGAAAATCCTGAGTTATTAGAGTTTGTATAAATTCGGTATTTGTTAAACATTTATAAAATTACAAGGAGGATTTAATATGTTAAGTAAAGAAAGAATAAAAGAATTAAAAGATAAGGTAGAACAAGGAAACAAAGCAAAAGAACTATTAAGTGAATATAATTACTTAATAGATATAAAAGAAATGTTAAATAGGTTTAAAAATACCATGCAAGATTGCAGAAAGATAAATATTGAAGTTGCTTATAATAGTTATATAGAATTTAAAGTAAATATGCCAAACTTTGCAATAACTCAAATAAATAAAATATTAGATAATGAGATAGAATATATTGATAATAAATTAAAGGAATATAAATAAAGATAAATAAAAAGAAATAAGACCCAGGACAGAGGTCTTATTTCTTAAAACTAGAGTTGATTTAATGGATTCTCACTATTATTATATATATATATATTAAATATATTCCTAAAAGAAAATTTAACACAAAAGAAAATAATTAAGGAAATTATCATCATGAAAAAACTTAGAAATGAACGCAAACAAAAAGGTTTATGTATATACTGTGGCGAAAAGATGGATAGAGAAGGAATTCACTGTATATCCTGCAATAAACAATATAACATATGGAAAAATGAATATAGAACAATTCTAATTGAAAATTCATTATGTCCTCAATGTGGCAAACCATTAGATAGAGAAGGATTATTTTGCTCAGAATGTTGTAAGAATTCTAGGTTTAAAGCAAGGATAAGAAATGCAGAAAGAAGGGCGTTAGGTTTATGTGTTCAATGTGGTGAGAAAGCAGAAGAGGGTAGGAGTTATTGTCGTAGGTGTTTAGATATGAGAATGGAAAGGTATAGGAAGAAGAAAGATAATCTATAAGGAGGAATAATATTATGGCGATAAGCACAATTGGAATTTTAAAAGATAATATAGTATTTTATAATATTCACAATTATATCAAGGAAAATATTGATAATAATGTAATCATAGAAACACAAAACAATTATAGTCATTATATTAATTTTAGTTATAAAGAAGAAAGTCGTATGATGCATCTATTCATGAATTCACATGATTATAAATCTGACACGAAATATAATGGTTTAGTAAATGTTGTATCATTAGGTTATTATGGATATTCATGTGAAATTATTGAAAAATTAGTTAAACATTTTGGTGGATGGTATATGGAAGATGATTTTGATTGTGAGGTTGAATGTTATGAATAAGGATGTGTGTTATATGAATTTGACAGTGGAAGAGTGTGAGATGATTTTATGTTTAATAAAAGGTTATGCTGAAAATTTAATGTGTAAAGATAAAGAATATGCGGATAAATCTTTTAAATTAGTTGGACAAATGATAAAATATGTGTGTGAAAATAAATATATAAATAAGGAGAATTAATATGACTATTGTTATAACTAAAGATACATGTAATGGTTCACCTAGAATTGATGTAGGAGAATTACAGTATATAATATATTAGGTTATTTAGCAGGAGAAATGAATATAAATGAAATTTGTGAAGAATTTAGTTTAACTAAAGAGCAAGTTATAGAAGCAATAGAATGGGCAAAAGATTATATTGAAGGACAGTTTTAATAAGTATATATTATATATAAAATGGAATTTGTTACAAAAGGAGATTTTAACATTGAATGACAAAGAATTAATTATTGAAATATTTAAAAATAAAGAAGATTATTTGATTTGGGTACAAGATAAATTTGTATTTGCTGAACATAGAATAGAGAAAACAAGTTATAGTTTTTCTATTTATGGTTCTGAATTAGTAGTTTTTCTTTTTGAATATCTTGGATTTGATACAATAAATGCAATTTAGATAAATTCTACACTTTATTACGAAGGAGAAATCTTATGGATTTTAGAAGTTTACCTAAAGACATGCAAGAGAAAATTTTAAAACTAGCAAGCGAACATCTTATCACAATAGAACAAGCAAAAGAATGTTATTTAATGGGTGGAGATCATGTTGATGTGCTATGTAGATTGGTAGTTGCAAAAGTTCCTTATTGTATTATTGAAATGGAGAATAATGCTTTATGGAAAAATAAAAATGATAAACTTTGGAAAGAATTAAGAAATCTATCAGTATAGAAACATTATTTTATTAAAAGTTAAGGAGGAAAATAAAATTAACATGAAATTAAAAATATTTGGTGAAGATTGCCGTTGGCGTTCAAAAGATAATTACTGTTATAGTTCTCATGCAAATAGAGATAAGAAAATAAAATGTAATACAAAAAATTGCCCATTTAATAAACTTAATGAAGTTAAAACATGTAAAATAATTAACGGTCAATTCTCATGGGTACTAGAAGTTGATGGAGAGAAAATAAGTTTTCAAGGTAGTTGGAATGCAGATTATTTTGAACGGCATTATATTGGCCTTGAGTATAAAATAGAACGGGTTGATATGCATAATAAATTCGAAAATATAGTAAAATAATGCTTGACAAAGTAACAGAATACAAATATAATAATGAATAAAAGAAGGAGAAAATAATTATGGATAAGCAAATCAGATACCTAAAATGTAGTAATTGTGGGTATGAGGACAGTTCTATACTTACAATGTCTTTACCTATCGGAAGTGGTATATTAAAATGTCATAATTGCAAAGAAGAAGTTAAATTTGATGAATTATATTGCGAACAAGGCAGAGGGATGACATTTAAAGAATATGTTGAATTACTTAAATACATAGTAGATAATCATGGTTGGAGAAATTTGCTCAAGGAAGATTCTAAGGGTATAAAATATGTTAGGAATTCTTTTGATACTCGTACAAATTTAATATTTTCTGTTCAATTAGATAAAGAAGATTTTACTATCGTTAATCAAAATAGACATAGAAATTTAAAAGATTGGATTTATGAGTATTTAAAAAGTTAACAAGAGAGGGATAGATTAACATGAAAAAATTATATTTAAGAGGTTGTAAAAATACATATTGTAAACTTGATAATAAAAGAAAATACACTGTCTATCATGACCCTATAAACAATAACCTTATAGTATTTAGTCCATACGATAATTGTACTGTTGATTCTGTTTGTGGTTCTATAAGGGATGAAGCATATTTATATTTGATCAATGAATTAAATATGAATAAAAATATAGTAGTTAGTTGGTCACAAATAACTGGAACAACAAGTGACTATACTATATATTATGATATGGATGTTGATAAGTTAAAGGGTAAATCACACAAAGAGATATTAAGTATAATTAATAATAATGTGAATACTAATAGTGGTGAATGTTGTGGATATAAATATACGCAAGTCAAGGATGATAAAGAAGATAAAATAACTCCTGAAGTTATGGAACAATTTAATATGGTTATGTTTGATAATAGGAATAATGAGTATTTAAATTAAATAAAAGGTAAAGGAGAGTATTAATGAATATTTGTAAAGATTATTTAAAATGTGACATTATTGATGAATGTAAAAGAAAACCATGTGATAAATTAAAACCTATTATAAATGATATAAGAGAATTAAGAAGTAAAAATAAATGGGATTTACATCAAGCACAAGAATATTATTTTAAAAACAAAAATTTATAAATTAGATAATTTATATGAAAGTGTGGTAAAATTTATATTGATTGATTATAAAGACTATAAATATAAAAAAAATAATAGGTGAAATTATAAGAAGAGTTATTACATCAAATGAAGAACGTAAGCAAAGTGCAATTAAACAACAAAAGAGAAATAGGTTACATAAGATAAATGTTGAGGAAGCAACTGAAAGATTATGTAAGATAATTGGTATTTGAATTAATTAAATAAGGAGGATTTTATTATGGAATCACAATTAACTGAAGAAGGTAAGGTATCATGGGTTATTGATAATACAATTTTAAATGGTTTTGGTCATGAGAATTATCGTCTTACTGAAGATCCTAGTATGCCTAAATATAATTATTGGGAAGAAGCAATGCTTTGGGCAAAATCTAAAGATTATTTTCCTGATTTATCCGAAGAAGAATTTTTAACATTAGCAAGAAAATATGATGATTGGAATAAGTTTGAGAAAGGTTGTATTGAATTTGGGTATAAGAAATAGTCAAGAAGAATATAATTTATAATTAAAGGAGGTGAAAATTATAATATGAACAAAGGTATAGACAAAGAAAAGGTAAACAAATTATTTATCGCAATTAAAAATGAAATATTTGAAAATGGCACAGATGAAGAATATAACGAATATGCAGAAAAAGTCCAAGACCTACAAAAAGAAATTTGCGAAGGAGATATAAATATGAAAAAGAAATCTAAAAAAGAAACTGATATCTTAGAACCAAAAGTAGTTGAAGGTTATGCAATTTATAATACTGATAAAGAAAAATATATGAATGATGATTTTTATGAATGTGAGGAAAATGAAATACCTAATATTTATGATGATATTGAAAAAGCAAAAGAAGATATTGAAGAAGAAGCTAATAATCCAGCAGAATATGAGATACATAAATTAAAATATACACTTCAAGTAGAAGAAGTATATAAGAGAGAAGTTGTTTATAGTTTGGTTGTAGGAGAAGTTGAGTAAGTTATTAATACAATAATAAAATAAATAAATTTAAAAGGAGAAATGATTATTATGTTCAATATGTTCAACACCAAGAAAGTTACTCATGCAGAAAGATTAAATCAAGCAAAAACAAGAGTATCTTCAGCATTGTCTATGTTTGTACAAGCAAAAGAGGAAATGATTAATGCGAAAAATCAATTACATGAGACTATTGGGAATATTGATAGTGAAATTGATGATTTGCAAAGAATTAGAGAAAATGCGGTAAGTGAATTGGGTAGTTATGATAAATTGATTGAAAAGTTTAGTGAGTTTAGTTTGTAGGAATAGTATTGATAGTAGTGGTAAAATACATAATAAGTAGTCCTTAATTTTATAAGGACTACTTAAATAAAATAGTATTAATAAATTTAATTAAATTAAAACAAAAGAAGATAAAAATATGAAAAATCTAATTGGTTATTGCAAAGAATGTGGTTTACCAGTATATAATACAGATGAATTAATACCTGATTATAAAGGCATATATGAATGTTCTAATTGTAGTCAACCACAAGTAAAAGAAGAATTATGGAATGAAGTGCCTGATTATTTAAGCAAGAAAGGATGATAGTATGAATAAGTTAAAAGTATATAATTTAGCAACTAAAGTTTATTATACATACAAGAAGGGATTATTTAAAGTCGAAATAAAAGAAGGTTATATTTATGAATACGATAGACTTATTCTTGCAGTATCACCAGAAGATGCAATTACTAAATATGAACAAAAGTATAATATAGATGAACTTGAATTATCTGGACGAATAACTTTTGAACATCCAGAAGCTAAAATAGTTAAAAAGGAAATAAAATTTTTCCCTACTGATAATTTGACGTTCAATAATCTAAAGAGATACTTAAATTATGATGATTTCTTTATGTATGCAAAACAACAATTATTTAGCAATAATCTTGTTGAAGAAATAATAGAATAGTTTAAAATGTTACTTCTATCATGATTTATTAAAAAGAAAGGAGATATAAATATTGAATGCAACAGCATTAAGTGTTAAAGATTTTGTCATTGATATATCTGAAACACAACAAAAAATTAAACAAAAGAAGAAACAACAAAAATCACAAATAGAAACTACATATGATGTAGTATTGCAAAATAATATTGATTTTGTATTACATAGAAAAACAGCAACAACAGATAAAAATTTAGTATTTCTTATTAGTCAAGGCACATTTTACATTCAAGATAATAAATCTAAAAATGTAGAAACTTTATCTGAGCAAAAACTAAGAGGATTTTTTCAACCTATTTATTATAATAAATTTGAGAAATTAGATAAAGTTATTTGGTGGAATGATAGTAGACCAGAAGATATAATTAAGAAAATGATTAAAATTACTAAAGATGAAACAAT
>Ga0209728_1001945_pt1 | contig 11303 bp, 22 predicted proteins | sample RifGroD1_FD_183997 | JGI IMG/M metagenome (GOLD analysis project Ga0209728, IMG submission 183997) | Groundwater microbial communities from Rifle, Colorado, USA - Groundwater D1 (SPAdes) (version 2) | ecosystem: Environmental > Aquatic > Deep subsurface > Groundwater | place: Rifle, Colorado... | reverse complement strand
TAAATATTAATAATAATACAAATAATGTTTCTTTGTTGGAGATAAAATAAAGATAACGTAATAAAATTTCTATCGAAATCTTCTTAGTTTTTCTTGGTATGTTCAGATATTATAGGATTGACAAGCCTTATTCGTATTTTCTACAATATGTATTAGTATTCATATTATAATATATATTGTAATATGTACTATAATACATATAAATTTTTGTCATACACTTTTATATACTCTTATACATATATATTCACTATAAAGTGTTAAAGGTGTCATACATCAAATTAACAAAAAAAATAAACTGATTTTATATCAGTTTAATAAATATTCTTTAATTTCATCTACTGTAAAAACGATAAACTTCAAGTTTTCTTTCTTTTCTAAGATGCCATTTTTATCATAATATTTATACTCTATATTATCCTTTTCAACTTTTTTTAACACTTCATCTTTCTTCTTATCACTGTTGCAGACTATTAATATATGAGGAAATCTGTTTACCCTATTAAACCAATATTCATTCTCATAATCCCTGTTCTTGAATATGTCGTTATAATTAATAATTTTCATAAATTCATTTTTACTCTCTACTCTATCACTTTCAATTATAAAATACATGTATTCATTACTAATATAATTTTTAAAACCTATAATACCGTCTGGTCTTCTACCACAATCCATAATATACTCTTTCTTCATATCTGAATATTTATAATACTTATGTTCTCTTTCAACCATTTTTAACAAATAAAGAAAACCCCAATTTCTATTAATATCATGTTCAAGAAACTTTGGTAATTTATCTACATAAAACTTATTACATTCATTTATATCCAATCTAATGCTACTAATTTTCTTTCTACTTACTAACTTCCTTAATCTCTCTCTGCACTTGATTATACCATACTTAATTGAAGAAAAAAACAACAGATATACTTGCTCTGTTGTTAGTATCTCATACTCCTCAATAGCTTCAACAATTAACTTATCTCGGTAATAACCTTTTTTTCTGGTATTCATTTTGTCTATTTTCATTTTGTCCATGTTGGATGAATCTTTTGTTATTTCCACTGATTTGCTCATCAATTATATCATCACCTTTATAATAATAACTTGCATATACTTTTTTCTTCATCTCACCATACATCATCGCTCTCTCTCTGGCTGTCTCTGAATCTAAATATAAAGCTTGTGCTTCAACTAAATTACCTTTATACAATGATAACAACCTGCCATCGGCATCTGACAAATAAAACGCATCTGTACTGTTTAATACTGTTTGAGAATGCCCTCTATCAGCACAACGAAAACATATCCTTCCTATAAGGTTATTCTTAATTATAGGACTAATTAAATCCTTATCTGGTCTCTGCATACATATTATAAGATGTATTCCTACTTTACGTGCCTGTTGACTTAATTCTGCTATTGTACCTTGTAACATGTTTCTGATTTTCTTTTCTTCTTTTGTATGATATCTCCCAGGTGCGGTAAAAGCAAATTCATCAATAAATAAAACCATATATGGCAATTTATTCTGTGGATATTTTGCATTATATTTAACAATATCTAAACCATAGTCAGCTAAATAATACTTCCTCTTAACCATTTCTTGTTTTAAAAATAATATTATCTTTAATGCTTCTTCTATCTCACTAGCAAACACTGCACAGTCTTTAACATGTATAAAATCTATTAAAGCTAAATCAATAACAAATAATAATACATTTGGGTTTTGTAGTAATGCATCAATCCATGATTTAATTAATACTGTTTTGCCTGAACCAGTATATCCAGCAATAAGATAATGCACAACATTAGTTAACTCTATTATATTTAAACCCTTTTGGTTAATTCCTAATGGCATTGGCAGTACATACTTATCTAAATATTCTATTGTGTTAAAGCTATATTTTACTTTACTTGGTATTACACCCTTAAACACATCAATAACTAATACACCCTTACTTTCTTTAACATCAACTAATGCTGTTAAACCATCTGCAAAATATTTTCTTTTGTTAATGTAATCTTTATATAATAGCCCTCTTGGTAATTGCCATATAGTAGTAAAATGATTTTTATTATTTATATCTTTAATTGTTTCTAGATGCACAGCATAATCACCTTTATTTTTATTGGTCAATCCAACTTCATACATAATCTCCTCAATATCAGCTTCTAAGCTCCTACTACTCCTAGTACGTATCATTTTTTTAATTGTAACTCTTAAATCTTCTGGTTTCTTTTTCTTTAGTGGTTCATAACCCCATTGTTGAAGTGCTTGCTTTTTCATTCCCTGACAAAATTTCTTAAATTTAGATTTTTTACTTACTTTTCCTCCTATTCCTTTTTGTTCCAGTTTAACCACCTACTTTTCTTTGGTTTATTTATATAATTTTTAAAACCTTTAACTTTCTCAATAATACCTTTACGAATACTACCTTCCTGCACCTTGTCAATATATTTTAACACACCATCAATTATTTTTTCATAAGCTTTTTCATCAATTTCTGACATTTCTTTTGAACCCATATCACGATTAATAATTATTTCTTCACCATTTTGATTCTTAATAACGATGTTGATGCTCCCAGGTGTTTTATCATCTGTTATCTTAACATTCTCATTGTATTTATCTTCTTTTTTATTAATATTACTATTTGTATTATTGTCTATTTTTTGCTCATTTTTATTGATTATTTCCTCTTTTTTAGTAGAATTATTGTTAATATCGTGTTGTTTTTGCTCATTATATTGCTTATTTTCATTAATTTCTTTGTCTTCCCTATATTGCTTATTTTCATTAATTTCCTTGTTTTCATCATACGTTTTATTCTCATTATAATTATACGTTTTTTCATTTTCAGCACCATCATCAACGCCCTCTTTAACACTTACAATTAAGGGCAGCTTCTTATCATCAATAATTAAGTCTCCATAAAAACTATTACCATCATGTCTATAAATTTTAGCGTCAACTGTATTGTTCTTGAACAAAAAACTAAGATTAAACATAACAAACATTGCCATTACACCCACAATCACTTTATTTACAAATATTGTTTGCATAAACAACTCTCCTTTCACTTTGTTCTTGGGTACTCCTGTAATTTCTTCATATACTTATTATTTGGCAATACTTCTTCTATTGAATCTTCAATCACTTTATCAATATCTTTTTGAACATCTGCCTTATCATAATACTTGCTGGAGGGGTCTGCATATTTCTTAACTCTATCAATTTGATTCTCTACGAATTCAGCTTTTTCTTGTTGTTCTTCAATCAGTGGCATTGCTTTAGCCATGACAACATTCAAACAAGCAAACAAACTTATTACTATTATCATTTTTGCCATATGATATTTTCTTAATATTTTACATGTCGTATAACCAAACACACCAATTAATATTTGTAACATTATCTGCGGTAAACATAAGCACAATACAACAAACAATAGTATTGGTACTATAAATAACATTTTAAAACCTCCTAAAAACTGAATACAGAAATTGCTTCATTGATTAACTTATATGCTACAGTTATTACCAATCCTAAAGCTATAAATGATGCTATTACTGCAATATATACTGCAAACTTTTCTTTATTTAACACTTTACAAATCATCTCTGCTATATACGATGCAACTGCTAAACCTAATATAACTAAGATATAAAAGCCAGGTTTTCCATAGCTTACTGTTTCTTTCATTAGTCCTGCTAAAGTTAGTGCATGTGCTGGCATTGGTATTGAAATTGGAATTAAAACCATCAATATAACAAGTATCATTTTTTTAATGTTTTTCATTTCACTCCTCCTAGATAATTTAATTTGAGTTTAATCTTAACCAACTCAAATATTCATTCGCTTTAGATTTACTTAAGTAGTACTTTATACTTTTTATATTACATTCATTATTCCATAAAATATAATCATCAAATACATTTTTAACTAGGTAATAATCCATCAAACCAATTGTACGCATGTACTCAGATTTCAACATTAATATATTATAATTATCAAATCCTAATTGTCTAGCAAATTCATTCTGCACCTTATCGGCCTGCCCTCCTTTCTAATTCGTATTGTAATACGGCTTACAATACATCATATTTATATTTAATTTGTTTTAGACTATATTTTTATATGGTATTTATTGGTATATAAAATAAAAGAACCCTCTATTATTAGAGGATTCTTTATATAAACTATTCTTCATCTTCATCACATATTTTTAATACGCATGGATGATATTTATTAATTTCTTGTGCTAACTTTAATCCATGTTTATTAAAACCAAATGGAGCTTTATAATTTTTATAACATTTAATAAAAATATATTCTTTCCATTTATTATTCCATATTTTAATATTTGTTAATAATTTTATTGGTAAATTAATTATATTTTCTTCAGTAATTATTTCTCCACATTTAGCACACCATAATCCATTTGAGCCAAAATCTGGCATTAATTTAATAATAATACAACCGCAATCACATATTCTTTTATACTCTTTTATTATATCCATCTCCCTTTTTAATTATATGTTAAGTATTTTTTAAATTCTATGTTATATTGTTCAAATTTACTATAGTCACTTATTGGCATTAAATAAAAACTCATATACCCATGCCAACCATATTTTGATTTAAACATAACTTCAAATATAAATTCTTTACAATTTCTATATGTTTTTTTATCATTATCTATATATTCAATATCTGTTTCTTCTATATAACCCATTCCCAAATCAATTACTTCTGTTCCAAATGCTAATGGATTCTTGTCTGCATTATCTTCCCAGTATTTTAAAATAAATAATTTAATTTCATCTTTATGTTCCAATGTTTTTAATTGATTAATTATTTCATCTTTTAATATTGTTATAACTCTAATCATTCTTACTCTTCCGTATGATTCATATTGTGATTCTCCGTACCAATAAGATTCCATTACATAATATGTATTATTTTCAGGTGGGATTATTTTATTATTTATTATTTGCCCACCTTTTTCTATTATATTGTCTTTTATATCTTTTATTCTTTTATTTAATAAATCATATTCTTTTTGCAAGTCATTATAATTAATTTTATTTATCCTCCTTTTTTTCTCTTAAACTCTTATCTCTTTCTTTTTCTAATTCATATGTTACATTATAATACCATTCAGCCAATGTTTCTGCATTTAATTTATTTTTAAAATCTATTAATTCTTGTTGAAGTAAGAAAAATGTCGCTAATTTTGGGATATCATCAATATCTATAATTTTTTCTTTAAAATTTATTAATTTTTTTATTAATGACGCAATATAAACTAAATATTCATGTTTTGAAAATTTTGCTGAATTAATATTTATTTTATTTACATCATATTTATTCATATACATACTGTTTTTCTTTGCCATAATTTATATCCTTTCTTCTTTTTATGTATTTTTACTATCATATTTTATACAGTCTTGTGGCACTCTATAGTCGTTATATGAAATATATCTATCTTTTACTTTTATGTCTACAGCTTGCCCATTAAATGTATTGCATATTGTTATATTTTGCAATTCTTTTGGATGACATCCTACAGGTGTTTTATCAGCTAGATAGTCTATTAATGACATAACACAATAATTACATTTTATTGGACAGTCTACATTATTGCTCCAAGATAGCCAACCGGATGTAAGTTCATAATTATGATTATCATTAGATGATATCTTATTTAATCTGGATATTAATTTTTTTGTATATGGTAAAGATTCTGTGATATACCTCACTAAATTCATATCTCCTGCTGAAGCCCAATTTAGCAATACATGATCATTATACAATGTATACTTATATCCAAGTTTACCAATAATGTCTAAATTTTTTGGTTTATTGTCTGTAATATCATGTACTTTACAAATTGTATTATATTGATACGCAATTATACAAGATGTTTTATTAAAATATCTTACTCCATTAGCGTTACAACAATCAATAAAATATTCTTTACTGTTATCCTTTAATTGTTTTAATAATTTTCTATTATGTAATCCACCTAAAATTATATTATTTCCAGTTTTTGCAGCAACCTCAACAATGCGTTTGATATTTTCATGTGAATCATTTCTACCTTTTATAAGGGGTCTAAGTAATATATTCATTTGACCAAATATATCATATAATCTCATTACAGTTTCTTCTCTTTCTTCAAAACTATAATTTCCTTCATTTAGTCCTGTTAAAGAATATGCTATAAATAATTTTAAATCCTTTATCTTTGCTATTTGTTTAAGCTGTTGGTACGCACTTTCACTTGGGACTGCTTTTGTACAAATTCCTACCACGTTATTATATCCTGACAGTGACTTAGCTTTATATATTGTACTTTCTATTTGATTGTCTGTTAATGGATCACCATGATTATTAATCATTACAGGGATATTTTCGTACCAATTTATATTTTTCATATTACTTTCTCCTTTGCTTTAATAATTTATAGTAATAACATCACATATTCTTTTTTCTTTATTTATTATATCACTATTGCCTTTTCCATGAACATATATTTCTTCTTCTACATTTCTTTTTATTGTTGCAGTACCATTTTTTAATGCTTCTTTTACCCACTCTCCATAGTTTTCAATCATATATTCTTTTATTTTGCCCCTTGTAGTGTTCCCTCCTTCAATACTTTCAATCTTACTACCATTTTCAAATTCTATGTACATTATACTATTCTCCTCATAATAATTTTAATTGTTTTAATATAGATAATACATTTTCTTTTTCTTGTGGATAAAACTTCATTAATGTACCATACGCATCTAGTGGCTTATCTGGTTTTGTGAATCTTGCACATTCCCAATCTATAACCATTTCTATATAATTCTTTTTTCTTATAGATTCTACATGGTGTCTTGAATATTTACGATGTATTTTTCTTATTGTACTTATCTTTAATGGTAATAAATATAAAAATAACTTATCAACATCATGTAAATACCCTGTAATTGTATTTTTACCTAATAATTTTTTCTCTATAATAAGAAATGCTTTTTTATGTTTTATGGTACTTATTATATTATTTATTCTTTTTATATTATTCATCCTCTCTCTTTTACTCGCCAACAACTAACCACAATCTCTTATGTCCTATTTTTACTTCTATAAAATCAATCTTGTTTAATTCTATAAATAAGTCAGGTCTATTCTTTTTTATTTGTGATTTAGATTTAAAAAATCCATGTTTTATTAATATATTGGGCAAAAATCTTTCTTGTTCATGTAATATTATTTCATTATCTTTTATTCCCAATATTTTTGTATCAACTAGTGGTTTACCTATAATAATGTTTTCTGGAAACATTTTATTCATTCTCCTCTTCTTTATCTTCCTCTAAATTTAATTCCACTTTGACAAATTATTGTAGATTCTTGCCACGTTTTCTTTATTTTCACTCATTTATACTCTCCTTATATTTCTTATATTTTTTATTTCTTCAAAATGTCTACAATTTTTCTCTCCACATTTCTTTATTTTTACTAAATCTTTTGAAACATACCCTGGGTGAAATATATAATGGCAATACCCTACTCTATGATTTTTGGGTAAATCATTTCTTATTGTTAGCACATTAATACTATTATCTTTTTCTTCTTGTATTTGTTTTTTCTTTTTTTGGCTATCTTTTTGATTATGTCCAAATAATCTATATATTTCTTCATAATCTATATCATGTTTTTTATTGCAATATCTATTTTGTTTTTTTTCTGTTATTATTATATAATGTCCTTGTTTATCTTTTTTATATTTAATATCTACTTTAAACACCTCATTCTAATTTCCTTTCATTGGATTTCCTTCACTATTTAACCAAGGGGTTAACCCACCTGCTTGACTCCCGCAATCCCATATATATAATATTTTTGTTTCACTATCTTGAACTACTTTAATTTCACTTCTAAAAGATTCTTTAACTAAAACAAATGATTCTCCTGTATCTATAAATCTATGTGAACTTTTATTTTGCTCTTTTAATTTATTACTATCTCCTACAGTAGTAGAATTACATCCTGCCAACAATAATGATAACGATAATACTAATGTTCCCATAATTAATAACTTTTTCATTTATCTATTCTCTCCTTTTAAAATATTATTTAATTTGGAGTATTCAACAAATCCTGTTTGATTTTTATTCATTGCCTTTTCATAACAATAATGATATACTTTATAATAATCATTATCTTTTAACTCATAAAAATAACCCTGCATTGTTTGATGTATAATGTAATCTGCAATTTTTAATTTAATTAATTCTTTTATTATGTTTATTGCTATATTTATTTCTTCATCACTTGCTAATTCTGTTACAATACTTTTTTCTATTGTTGTAGTCTTATTTAATTTTTCATCAATATAATCTATTAAATCTACTTCAATATATATTTCTGTTACAAGTTTATATAATGCCATTTATTTATTCTCTCCTTGTATATTTTTTATATTATTATCTCCCAAATGAATCATTGTCCCCTTTTATAAATCTATTATTGCTATAATCATACCATTCAACATCCTCTTCGCTTGTGACAAATTTACATTTATCATTTTTTAAATTTACAATATTCCTTTTAACTGCATCCCATAATGCATCAACTAATTCCCTATGGCAACCACTCATACTTTTATGACTTCTATCAATTATTTCATATTCATAATAAGACATTTCAAATGTATCATATACTATTTTATATAAATCTGCATTCTCTTCTAAAAAATGAATCATTGCCCCTATTGTTACTGGAAATGCTTTACAGTCAGTTTTATTTTCATCACACCATTTTCTTAATAACTTTCTTTCTTCTCTACCTACTTCCATCAATCTTTTTATATTTATTTTATATTTCATTACCTTTATTACACTCCTTTAATCCAATTATTTATTTCTTCAATAAATTTATCTATTGACATATACCCTATATATACTGATATACCCCAACTTATAAAATGTCCTACAAATAATTTGTCTATTACATCCATGTGAATTATTATCCCTGTAAGTATTGCTGTAAATATTGATGCAATTAATGTGATACTAGCAATACATAGCATTCTTACAATTATACCTATATATAACAATTGTTTATTTAAATCTTTTCTATTCACACTTTGCCCTCCTTTCTTTGATTTAATTCTACTATATCTTTTATTGCATTTTTTATCATATTTAAATCTTTTTTTATACAACATGTATAAAATACTAATTCATTTTCTAATGAAAATTCATAAATTGTTTTTAATTCTTTTTTCATAATTAATCTATATAACTCATTCTCTATTTTCATAACATATCTTTCTTTATCTTCTTTTATTACTTTAAATTCCTTAACTTTTTCTTGATATTCTTTTTCGCCTTGTGTATTTGTTTCATACATACCAACTACTATATATATCTTTTTATTTTGTTTTAGATTATTTTTCATTTAACAAATTCTCCTTTATACTATTTCCAAAATTGCCACCATTTTTTATCAGTTATTTTTTTTAACATTATTTTCTTTACTGCTCCATTATTATATTTTTCTAAAGCTAATTCATATTCTTCCATTATTTTTGCTTTTGAGTCTTTATCTTCTAATATGTCTTTATTATTATAATATTCACTAATCCTATATAGTCTTTTATTAATACCTCTAATAATATCTTCAACATACACTATTTTATCATTAATACATACCCTTTCTCTTTCTCTAAATTCTTCTTGACAATCTTCTTCTTCAAAAAATGTAATATATTCTTTTACATTAAGTCTAAGAAATACTCCTGGTTCATCTTCTTTTAATTTATGCTCTGGATATATTTTCTTTTCAAAACTAGATGCATTACTATTTACATAATATTCTTTTTCATAAATTGGTTTTTGAAATATTACTTTCATTTTAACGCACTCCTTTTATTTTTTAAAATAGTCGCCATTTTTAATATCTAATAATATTCTTCTTAATTCTCCATAGTATTGATATAATTTTGGATTAACATATTTTATCCACTCTTCTTTATTGCCTTCTATTATTAATTTTCTTAATTTTGTTGCACTTATACCATTTTCTATTTGTCTTGGTATAATTAATTGACTTGTTAGTGGAATATCTTCTGGATTAAACCATTCATACCTTTTTTCATCATTACCATAAATCATTATTTCTGGAATAGAACCAATATGTTTTGTTATAGTGTCCATTAAGTATTTACCCCACTTACCACCCTCAACATCATCTTCATGAGTTAAATCATCTAATGGTAATATATTTAATTTATTATGATAAATTTCTTTTTGGAATACCTCATATATCATACCTGTTCTTACATAGACATGAAAAGGATTTCTTTCAACTCCTTCTAATTGTGCAGAACCTACAACAACTAAAAATTTATCACACATACTAAGTCCCAAATTAATCATTTCTTCATGTTTTATTGTTAACATTTGAAATCTTCCAATGCAAAATCCTGTTTTATATTTTTTCATTAATATAATCCTCCTTCTATTTAAATTTATCATAACAAATATGCCAACCACATATCTTACATGTTGCAGATACTTTTACCCCAGTTTTAAATCTCCAATTATATCTCTTATATTCGTATTCACGTTCTTCGTATTCCCATTGATGTTTGCAAAAACATGATCTAATATAATTTACAATATTTCTAAATCCCATTATGTTTTATCACCTACTTAATATTTTATATCCTCAATTAAGATAAGAGATTTACTCTCCTATCTTCTCCTCGCCCATTTTACCAACATAAGTTGCTATTTCCAATAACTCTTTATCATTATATCTTTTATACAAATCATTAATCCAATTATTATATTTGCTACTATAATCTTCTATCATATCCGAATTAACTGCATTTTCCATTATTGCTAAATATAATTTTCTTGGCATATTAGCATATCTCAATGTTTTAACTATATTTGTTATAGATTCTACTCCAACTATAGTTATCATATTACTTTCAAACATTGTATCTTTTCTTTCATCTTTATATTTTGTAGGGTCAAATACTAAAGTAAATATCATTTTATTTTCATATGTTATTATTGGTAGTAAATACATATTTTCTTTTATAATATATACTTTTACATCGTTATTTGTTGATAGCAATTCTTTTTCTTCCATTGTCATATTTTTTAAATATATACTTATTGCATATCCTCCACCATATAATGTTTCAAATACTGCACCATCAGATATATTATCTGGTTTTTCAAATAAGGTATATTGCTGTCCAACTGCTATAACATGCAATTTA
>Ga0209728_1001944_pt1 | contig 11309 bp, 21 predicted proteins | sample RifGroD1_FD_183997 | JGI IMG/M metagenome (GOLD analysis project Ga0209728, IMG submission 183997) | Groundwater microbial communities from Rifle, Colorado, USA - Groundwater D1 (SPAdes) (version 2) | ecosystem: Environmental > Aquatic > Deep subsurface > Groundwater | place: Rifle, Colorado... | reverse complement strand
TAGCAATACCACTTAACCCTAATTTTTGTGCTCTTGTGATTAAATCTTTAGTCTTATTAATTGTATCAGCAAAACCTAGTCCAGCATTTGAAGTCTCATCATGATTATGTAAACTATACAATAGTCGATAACCTCCTTTATTTATTCACTTAAAAATCAAACAGTTTCTTGGCTCTCTCAGTATTCACTTCAATTTTCTCTCCATATTTTTTATTTACCTCAAACGTTTTATTATTGGGTGTCCACAATGAATAATATGGACATAAATGTTTTAAATTTTTATCTGCTAGAGGAGTATTATTAGAAAAATCGCACCAATAGCATAAAGGAGTAGGTTTCGGAATGTATTCATCTTTCACCAAGCAATCTTCAAGTTTAGCAAACAATTTATCTAGTTTTTTAATTCCTCTATTGTAATATCCTTTTGTACATGCTTTTTGTTTCTCCCCAATAAAAATAAAATCATAGACGAATTCAATTGGTAGTTTATCATATAATTTTTCACATGCCATTGCGTATATAAACATTTGTAAAGGGGTTGTCACTTTATTGTCAGGATATATCGCTTTAGACGTTTTGTAATCAATTACTCTTAAATCTCCATTTTCATTAATGTCAATTCTATCAATGAATCCACGAATGATATATTTATTTGTATATGAAAAACTAAACTTTTTTTCTACTGCTAATACACTCCAACCCTCCTCTAAAGGTATTGTCTTTAAATGTTCTAAATATAGATTTAGTTTTTCATCATATGTCATTCCTGATTTATTACATACCTCAGAATAAGTGTCAAAGTATTTTTTCTTTATATCTTTAATACCAAGGATATCTTCAACCTCATTTTCAATTTCTGTGCCATTTAAAATTTCTATCTTATGTAATTCTAAACCATTTTCAATAATTTGTTGTATATATCCAAAATCAGGCTCTTCATCATCAATTAGATATTGTCCCCATTTTTCTTTTCCCATATGACCTAAAGTACCAAGCTCTAGTGCCAATGCAGATTTGTCAGAATGATGTTCATCTATGTATTTTAATTTATATCTATAAGCACATTGGTCGAACAAATCTAATCTACTATAACTAAATTTTGAATCACTTACGAAATATTGCATGGTTGTATTTCCTCTCCATTCTTTGTTTTGATTTCATATTTATGTTTCATTAATATTTCTAGAATTTCTTTTCCTTTGTCACATGGACTATCTTTGTGATCAAGTAAATTTGCATCGTCCCATAATATATAAACTTGGCAATATGGGGTAAATGGTAATGCTATTTTAAGTAGTTTTTCGGCAAATTTATAAGCTTCATTGCTATTTGTGTCTTTAAACTGTTTATCAAATCCAAGAAATATTTCTTTAGGTTGAAGCGACAGTATCATATTTCTTTGCTGTGGAGATATCGACATACCGCATACTGCTATAGAAAAATTATTTTCACCATAAAAATCTTGACATTTGAGACAACTTTTTTCTCCTTCAAATATGATTACCTTTTTAATTTTTTTTATCGCTTCTTTTGTATGGTTTAACCCGTATAGATTTAAAGCTAATGGATGATTATATTGTTGTTTTTCTACTATTAAAGGTATATATTTCTTTTTAGCTAAAATATCATCCTCTCTTAATGCTCTGCCTCTAATGCCAATTAAATTACTATTAATATCATAATGAGGAATCACAATCTTATCATCTTTAATGTAGTATTTAATTCCGTACTTTTCCATTGTTTCAATTGATATACCTTCATCGATCCATGATTGATAATATATTTCTTCAAACACATCAAGTACAATATTATTTACTATGGGTAAATTTACAATTGGTTTCAATATTCTTTTGTATTTTTTTATCCATTCCCAATCATCTATAATATAATCTTTATCAAGCTTAGAGAATATTGAAGATATATGAATATTTTTATTAGTTAGTGCAGCAACATATTTAATACACTCGTAGAAACTAAGTTTAATGTTTCGATTTAGTTTGGAACGTCTTACTAACTCATAGATATCAAATGTATCACTACATTCTGTATAACAATGGAATGTTTTACTATCTTTGAAATAATGTAGTTTATATGATCCTCCACTACTATTATGGCAAACAGTCTGAAATAATAAATTGTTGTCTTTATCTCTACGTGGATCTTCACTACCTAAGTCTTTAAGAAGCATTTTTATATCTTGATCATCTAAATCTTGTTTGATTCTCTCTTTATCAAGCATTTATTCCACCTCTAAAAACTAAAGATGGCTTTAGTTGAATTTTCTTCATCTTCTTTATCTACCACTAATTCTTTTTCATCAACTGAATGTTCATCCAGTATAGCATCAATCATTTCTATTTTAGTAGATTCGACAGGAATTACCTCATATTTATTATTAGTAAGAAATAGTTCTGTCAATCGCATATTACCAAGATTAACATAAAGCCACAACTTTACTCTTGAAAGCTTTCCACGCCTTACTTTGTAAATATGATAAACCATATTCGGAACAGGATATATTCCTTTTGATAATATAGGTTTCAGTGAATCCAAATCTGATGCGGTAGGTTCCAATGCTACAATTCCTAAATCTATTTTATCGGCGATGGCTTTAGCTCCTCTAAGTACATTTTGGTCTGCATCTTTAACATTTTTATACTCGCCAGTTGTTTGAGTTGAGCTATCAATATGAACATTATATTTATTGCACATGGCCTTTAATCTGTCCGAAAACATTAACAATATCTGATCTTCTCTCAATTTCATACCCTTAGATATATTTGCAATTTCAGCCATAAGTTTCATGGATGTATGGAGATAATCAAATAATATGTATTGAACTTTGTTTTCAATTTGGTATCTTCGTATAACTGTTTCAATATCCTCAATATTAAAATCAGACATGTATTCAATCCATAATGGAGATTGTTCAATAAATTCTATTGCTTGGTCTACTCTTTCTTCTTCGTCGCCTGTATAATTACCATCTAATATTTTATCCTCTTCAACTCCACTAGTATAAGCTACAAGCATTGTTTGTACTTCTTCAATTTCTAATTCTGTTGTGATGTAAAGAGTAGGTTCTGAAATACCTCTATACATCCATTTTTTTTCTTTTAAGTCCCATATGTATGGCACAGCATAGCTACAAGCATCTCCTGCTGCCAGTCTTGATTTACCTAATCCTGTTGGAGCCGATCTTAAATAAAATTTCTTTAATCTTGCACCTCTTGCAATAGTATTCATTATATTACTTGCCATTGGAATACCCATATCGGGAGCTTCTTTGCATTTTTCTTTTAATTCATATAGTCCTTCTCCTGCTTTTTGTCCTTGGTTGTTTATATTCATCAGATGTTTATTTTTGATATCTACAACTTTTTTTTCAATTGTATTGAAAATATCCTGTACGGATAGACTATCGAATTTTGCCTGCATCTTTTCTTGTTCTCTTGGTTCAACAATCGTTTCATCATATATTTCAGCAATATCAATTCCTTGTTCAATAAACGTCCTTAGTAGACTAAACTTTTTTACTCTTTCATAGGAATAATCGAAATTATTAAGATTGCTATTGTCTTTACATTCAATAATATAATCCATGCCATTATTTTCATTAAATATTTTATATTGTAATTCATACGGAGATAAATAATTATCTATTGCAATATAGTCTATGCTTTTTACACCTTGTAAGTATAAATTATGTATTGAGGCAAATATCATTTTATGAAATATTTCTTCAAAATCATCCCTATCAACAGTATATCTACTATCACTTAATAATTCAGGATTTTGCAATAAGCAACCTAATATTTGTAAATAGCTTCGCTTACATGAAAGACCCAGTGTGCTCACCTCAAATCGTCAATATTAATTAATTTAATGTTGTTTTCGTTTTGTTTCCTTATTTTAACTACTTTAGGAGTAACTGCTTCAGTCATATCAAATGCGTTTGCTTGTTTGATAATTTCTTTTTTCCTCTGTTCATACTCTTGAGCTTCAGCATATGTATAAGGTATAATTCCTACGCAGTCCGATACAATGGGATTACTTTGCAATTCATAAAAGTACTTTAATGTAGTCAACATACCATTGTAACTAAATTTATAAGTAGTATAATAATCTTTTAATAATTTATATGTTTTAACATTAAGTTTTGGTATTTTTAGTAATTTTTTTAGATAATCAAATAGGACATCCTTTGCCAATATTTCTTCATCTGAAATTTCTGCTTCGGGTTGAATAGAAGTTTCTTTTTGTAGTTTATCTTTCACTTTTTCAATTTTTTGTTTTTGTTTACTCTCTTCTACTTTAGTGGTTTGTCTTGACATACTGCTAAAACAATCGACATGGTAATATTTCTTTTTGTATTCAAATGCTTCTTCCTTTTTGACTATTGTTTTGCATAAAGGGCATGTGCAAGGTCTACCCATTGAATCAACTCCATTATATGTATAAATAGGGTAGACATAGTTGTTTATCTACCCTATTTAATACTTTATATATTATTTTACTCCTAGTTCTTTTTGTAAATCACGTAAATCATCAAGTATTAATGCCATTTGCTCAACTTGACCATCAGTGCATTGAGACACTTTTTTGCCTTTTCCTAAATAATCTTCAACAATTTTTGTGATTTTAGATGCGTCGTTTTCAGAATTTGTGATAATGACTTCGCAAATTCTCCCAATTTCATTCATCATTTCGTCATAATCATACTTTGGCGCATCTGTGTAAAGCGTCCCTTTAGATTCAACAATCACAGAACCATTATCCGTCTCTTCTTTGCTAATTGCCTCAATAATAGCGTTAAGTAAATTATTGTAAGTGAATTCAATATATTCAGGAGTATATGTCCATCTACTACCAGCTTCATAATATTGTGAACCACGCATCAAAAGATAAGTTGTTTTACTGCCATCTTCTAATTGCATACTTTTAGAATACCCAATGACATCTACAGTTCTAGAAATAACTTTTAACCCTCTTTTATTAACGGTAGGTGTAATTTTTTCGTATTTTTCTCCTTTGTCATCTTTCATTTGAACCGTATCAGAGTGAGAAATTGCAATAAATGTATAACCAAGTTTAATAATATCTACAATTGTACTTTCAAATTCTTTTTCTACCATTTTGTAACCACGTTTATTAGCTGTTTCATCTAAATTATTTACTGCTTCTAAACCACATATGTATTTTTCACATAAATCATAAGCAATATCGGCGGTATCCATAATGACTGTTTTGTAAAATTCTTTTGCTTGTGGTTGTTTTAATTGTTTTAAAATCGTTTTGTACTCTCCCCATGTATTAATAGGTTGAGCTTTAACCCCAGATAATGCATTCCATCCTTTCTCAAAACCAAGCAACAAAGGCTTTGGAAATTTAACTGCATTTGACGTTTTTCCTGATTTTTTATCTCCATAAATAAGAAAACTCTTTTCTGATAAATCCTTGCTTACTACGGAAGGTTCGATTGCAAATATATCAATTGCCAATGTTTATTTCCCCTTTCAATTTGGAGGATAGGTGATAAGACACCTATCCTTACTTATATTATTTACTAATTATTTGCTCGTATGATTATTAGAATGGTAGAGCTTTACCACTTTTTGGTGTAGAAGATGTACCTTTTGCTCCTTTCGCTTCTTTTTTATTTTTTAATTCTTCTAAATGTTCAGCTCTCACAGTCATTGCATTTTTAATAGTTTCTACATTAAACACCAAGGGACTATCTTCGATATATGGATCACTACCACCAGTGAACACCATTTCTCTTGTTGTGATGGTTGTTGTAGTCTCTTTTGGTTTTCCGATCGCAACAGCAGTTACTTTTTTTATTGTAAATACAGTATTAATTAAATCGCCATAGATTTTAATTGTTTGTCCTGCCTCATACATAGAATCTACAGCATCTACATATTCTTTATCTGCCACAATGAATTCCATAGGGACAACTTTTCCGTCATAAATAGGAACCAGTCCATTAATGATTTTACGACCAGTAGGATCGCCTGTTTTTTTGTCTATTTCATCATTGATTTTATGTATAAATACTTCTACTTCAAACTCTGCTTTTGGTTCATACTCTTCTCCAGGTTTTAATCTATTAACAAAGTTTGTATTGATTTTAATAGGAGATTTCAACTCACCAGCAGGATTATAATAATCATTTACTACAAGTTTTCCTCCAGTAATTCTTACTTTATCAGCTTCTTCCTTTCCAAATTTTGCAATAGATTTATATTCATCCATTATGGTTGACAATCCCTTAAACACTGAATTATCATTTCCATCTTTTTTCAATTTATACGCAAAAACATCAACCGTATGAATTGAGTTTTCCTCTGTTTGAATAACAACTTCCCCAGTGATCGCTTCTTTACCTTGTACTTGTTTTACTTCGATATTGATTTCTGATACTGTTCCTTCGATTGTTACTTTGTTCTCAGCTTCTCTAAGTAGTGTATTTGCATTGTTTTCAGTCATTGTTTAATTCCTTCTTTCAATATTTTTATTTATTATTTAATTCACACGATCTATTAAAATATATTGAAAGTAGGTGGAGATTTATTGAATTTGATTGGTCTTCTACATTTTCCTTTATTCTTCAACCACTCAGTCCTTTCTCTAAAATATTATTTATTTATTAACCACTTAATAATTATACCATATCTCGTAATCAATTGCAAACATTATTTTTGAATTTATAACCAAATCAAATTTTGATTTTAATTGAAGTGCCGAACTCTGAAACCCACTCATAGCAATATTTTCAGTTTTATACTTTTGAGTATTGCGTTGCATATTTGCTAAGTCCATTAATCAATTCTCTAAATTGTGACGAATCTTTATTGGATGAATCAATGGTAATATTAATTGTAATATTTTGAACAACATTTTCAACTTTCGGTTCTTCTACATCTTTCTCAACCTCTTCAACCCAATCCCATTCTTCCGGTTCTGTGCTAATAACAACTAATCGTAATGCTTCAGTACAACTTTGACATTGTTTAATTGCTACAATTTCATACTCTAAATCAGATTCATATTGATCTCCGATAATTAATATATTATCATCACAATCATTTAATGAAATTTGACCAGAATATGAACCATCTATAATCTCTTGTCTCTTATAAAACACCATATCGTTAATTGTTTCTAGCAAAACACATAAATTTCCATTTCTCATTTTAAAAAGCATAGAACTATTTAAATCGGATTTTTTCATATTGAAATTCCTACTTTCATTATTGTTTTTATGTATGGATAACAATTACATTACAAACTGACTCAATTTTTCTCTTAATTCCAAATGTGAATTAATTTTAGCTTCAGCGTCCTCTTTAACTTGTTTGTGATTCAACAATTCTTGTTCTAATGCTTCGATCTTTGCTTGACTTTGCTCTTTGGATTGAGCCAGCATCTCATTGGCCTGATCTATTTTAGCAACTGCAATTTTGAATGCCGTTACTGCACTATCTACAATACCTACTGCATTGTCAATCATCATGGAAGGCGTTACTACACTCTTTTTAAACATTTTCATTCTTGTTCCTTCTTTCATTATTAATTTTACATATAAGTTGACACAAGCAAATATGTTCTCATTCTTCTTTGTTTAAAACTATAATCTGCAACATATTGACCATAACGTACAAAGCAAAATTCTTCAAAAGTATAGATATCCATATCGCAACGAGAAAAATCTAAATATAATTTGTCTAATATTTCGTCTGGATAATTAATTTTAAATTTCTGTAACATTTGTTTTCTCCTTTAAATTATCTAGCTCCTCTCTATTACCTGAAACAAAACACCATTATCTCTTTTTGGAAATCTGAACTTATCTAAAGTATGTAAATTCTCTTGAATATAATAGTATTCACTATCTTCTGCAAGAATAACTCTATATGAATCTTTGTCAAATGTGTAGAAGTCTTTTAGAAATCTTACTTTTTTCATATGATTATTGCTCCTCTTTTAAAATCAATTCCTTCAATGCGATAAAAGCAACATTATTAATTAATACTCCACCTTGACATTCATATTCACAGAACTCTAATTGTTCAAAAGCTTTCTTAGGATTGCTTTTATACTCATCAATTTTAATGCGCGATGTATTCATGTTTTCACCTCCTTCAATAAAGCACTTGAAATAACTAAATTATTAAATTATCTTATGTGTTTCGCACTCTTTAATAATTTCATTTAATCTATCAATCCTTGTCTGAATCAAACCATTATAAATTTCAACACACTCTTCATATGTATTTGCATAGTGTCTAGAGTATAAATCTACTACTTTGCTTTTAATCGGTTCACCTTTTTTATTAAGTGGAACAAATACCCAACTACTATATTTAGGTTTATCCATTTCTGCCTTATACTTATCTAAAATCATTCCTTGTATTGGCAATTGTTTTAAATGCGAATAATCATAATTATTATCTTCATTATATGCACATGCCCAAACTATACTTTCATGACCTAGAGTTTTTATATTTATTTCCAACATAAATCACCTCCTTAACCCCCACTAAATTACTTCCTCATTGGATTTACTCGTTTGTTTTACTCTCAGCAATAATATCTTTCCATTCATCCCTAATCATTGTAAGATTATATTTTAGAGCCGTATCAACACTAACAATAACATCACGTTCATTAATATAATCGACATACTCATCTGAGCTATCAAGGTTTTCATGAGCTAATTCAATAAGCCTTTCTTTGAGTTTATCCTCATCCTCGTAAGTTTCTAAATCAACAAATGTATCAACCATAACCGTAAAATTAACTTCTGCTTGAATTAAAACACCACTAACTGTATTACTTGCCATTTAAAACATCCTCCTCACCCTATCAATCTAAACATTTATTCTAATCATCATCCTAATTTTCTTCTGGTTCTTCTAGTTTCATTCCGATAATTTTACCAATAGAATATAAAACCCACGCCTTCCCATATTGTTGTCCATCATTAAATATATCATCACTATTTCCTTCTGAATTTTCTGATGTCCAACTACAACAACTGGCTTTATAATGTTTATTTATGTATTCTTTAATTTCTTCAAGTATTTCTAAACCATCATTCATGAATTAATTCCTCCAATATATTTATTTCATACTTCTACTTACTAAACTCTATATAATTTCTCCAAAACAACAATTCACTACTACTTCTATAAGCAACCCCTTCTAAACACTTTTCACACCATTTTCTATATGCCTCTTCTGATTTAAACCTAGAATCAATTCTTTTCTTAGCCCTTCTAACCAATATAACACCATTCATATCAGATATCTTTTGTGAATACTTTTTTAACTCAAAGTTATCAAGATCAATTTCAATCAATCCAATATCTTTTGGGATTAAATCAATAGGAATAGTATTAATAGTTGTAATTATGTAACTCATTGCAGGAGCACAACAATACCCATTTTTGAAGTCACTCAAACTTGCTTTTGCTTCAATTCCTTTCATGTCCCAATGAAATTTTCTGGGAGCAACACGCACTTTCTTCAAACCAACTGCATCAATTATTTCTTTTCTCTTTTTGCCAATATCTAAATCCCACATACCACCTACTTCAGTTCCTAGTTTGTTGTATCCCCATCCAAATAATATGTATTTAGATATTTCTTTTAGTAAAAAGTGTGTTTCTGTCTCGTTTTTTGGTCTATTAAAATTCAATTAAGACTAATCACCTCGATTCCAAGTAAATATTTTTTATTTTCTACTGATATAATAATTATCAAACTCTGCTCTTACCATAGAATCATATTGTGTAGTAATATAAACCTTACATAGAACATCTTTAAGTTCCTTATCACTCTTAGAATTTTTAATCTCTTCGATCATCAAGTCAATAAAGTGTGTATCTGTTTCTCTTAGAATTGGTTTAACTTGTTTAAATTGATTATATGTAAGATTATTATTAGGATAAGCAACCCCTTCTGACCGTCCAACTACTAAATCGACCACTTTGTTTTCTCCCTTCTCTAATTTTCTGACTCATAATAATTATACCTTATTCATAATTAAATGTCAACAATTTTATTTTTATATTTAAGAATTTATCCTTCTTTATAATAATCACTAATTCCTTCTTCTTGCTCTTCACATTTCCCGTCCTCATCTAATGCTACAAGTTTATTCTCTAAAATAATAGTACATGAGTCTTCCCAATAATATTTACAAAGCGAATTTCTACAATGAATTAACATTAATACAATCCCTTTCTATTTGAATTTATTTTCTAAATCCACGTTCTTCAAGTTCTCTGTAATACCCAACCCTATCTTCTTGAAGTTTTAATGCTAATTTACATATAGCAAACAACATATTAGAGTCTGTAATTGTAATATCTCCGCATTCTGCCGTGTATTTATGTTGCCACCAATCTAATATACTATCATAATTTAAAATATCATTTCTTCTTAATTCAATGAAGACTTGAGATTTATTTTTAGATTCTATTCTGAAAATAATCTTATCTCTAAGCATTTTATTCTCTCCTTTATTCTTATCTACTACACTTAACACTTCCACCTGCATCGATATCTCCAAATACTTACTTGAAATTCACCCTTCTTAACCACAATCTCCCACCCTAATACTTTTGCTACTTCAATTGCATCTGCTTTTGGGATTGGATTAATTTCTAAGATATTTTGAATACTAGCTAACTTTCTCATTATATCTTCCTCTCTAATTTTTATATTCTATTTATTTAGCATAAAACGGATATTTTATGGTATATTTTGGTAGTTTAAACACTACATATAGTGTCTATTTTCAATCTTACTACTATATGTAGTGCCTTGACATTTGTGAATAAGTGTGATTTATATTATTTCTTCGATTTAGCACCAGAAGATAATTTATTTAACCTATCTTCTAATTTCTTAGCATCATTTAATACTAAACTCATAGATTGCTCATCTGAAAATCCTGCATTGACATAAGCATCATATTGATTCTTTCTAGCAGTTGCAGTAGTGCTAAAATATTCAGTATTATTGGCATAATCCTTATAGATATTAAAAAGTTCTTCGGCAACAGCATATAATAATGGTTTATATTGATCTACTAATTCACTTACCATTGGTTTAGCTAATTTAGGATTTGACATTACCATCTCAATTAATTTATTAAACATTATTTATTACCTCTTTCTATATTAAAATTATTATTATTTTCCTGATCCATCTGTAATTGGCAATTGAATCATTTGATTTCCACCAACAACTTGAGGATATGCCCCGTTCCATTTCAATACGGATTGATATTTAAC
>Ga0209728_1001943_pt1 | contig 11321 bp, 16 predicted proteins | sample RifGroD1_FD_183997 | JGI IMG/M metagenome (GOLD analysis project Ga0209728, IMG submission 183997) | Groundwater microbial communities from Rifle, Colorado, USA - Groundwater D1 (SPAdes) (version 2) | ecosystem: Environmental > Aquatic > Deep subsurface > Groundwater | place: Rifle, Colorado... | reverse complement strand
AAGTAAATCCATTAATGCATTATACATATAATCAAAATATAATGTTGTATGAAGAAATATTATTAGATAAAGAAGATGGATTTAAAAATAAATTGCTTGAAAGGATGGGTATAGGTGATATGACATATACTTATTTGGAACAAGAATTAGATGCTTTAATACTAGAAGATATATTAGATAATTTAATTGGTGTGAAAATGTTTAAAGATGAACAGAAAAAATTTAAAGAAATGTTATTAAAAGAATTATTAAATACTCCTAAAGGTAAAAGTAGAGCAGTAGGATTGAAAACTATTAATGCTTTATTTGAAGAAAATAAATTAGAATATATTATAAATAGTAAAAGAGAAAAATTAGGAGAATTTAGAGATCAAACATATTGGATAATTTCTAAATTATAATATTAATAATATATTTATTTGGGCATTTTTTGTAAAATCATAACTTTATATGATTGAACATTTTTTGCCCAAATAAATAACACTCCAATCAACCAAAGTGAAAAATTTTGCTTTTACTTTTTCTTGTGAGTGCTTGCACGAACAAAAATAAAACAACTTAATTTTGAACAGTATAGATAAAACTATACTTTATATAATATTTATTTTACCAGAATCATACTATTCCGCTTTCAGCGGTTTGTTGTCTGTATTAAATTATTTGCGTTTAAACGCAAATAATTATAATCCATCCAAATCAATATTTATTGTTTTTTTATTATTTTAGATTTAAGAGTAGATAACTTCTACTCTTTTTATTTTTTAAAGAGAGTGATTATTATAAATAGTAACAATATTTCTAATACATATTTAATTTATAAATTTTATAATATTAATGATGAGTTATTATATGTTGGTATTACTAATGATATAAAAATAAGATTAAAACAACATAAACAAAAGAAAAAATGGTTTAAAAATGTAGATAAAATATACATAAGTAATAACACAATGTCTAGAAATGAAGCACATATTTATGAGATATATTATATTGCAAATAGTAATCCTAAATATAATATAGACTATATGAATGGTGGTAAAGTAAATTTTATGTTAAATGATTTAATTTTTGAAGAATATATAGTAGGAAAAAGAAGAAAAATAAATATTGACATTGTTTTAAATATGTATAATTCAGGTAAGTCAATAGAAGATATTGCTAGTGAATTAGGTTATTCTAATGAATATATACGTATTAAATTAATTGAATTAGGAATTATAAAGAGAATACAAAAAGGAAATAAAGATGAACAGTTTGAAATATTTATTAATTGTCTTAAAGTTTTATCCAATAAAATATATTTTACTATAGATGATATATTAAATATGTTTTCAGATAAATATAAATGTACTTATAAAACTGCATTAAAATATTATAAAGAAAAATTTAATTTTATTATTGATAAAGAACTTGAAGATTTGGGATTAGTAAAAATATCTACTAATAAAGAAATAAAAGATAAATATAATATTGATGTTCCCGAAAGAAGTTATCCAAAGATTATTGTTAGAAGTAATTAAATTAATAAATTAAATTAAAATAACAAAGGAAGTATATAAATGAATAATTTACTAGAATTAGAATCTATAGAAGAATGTCCATTCTGCTCTCAATCGTCTATTCTAATGTCCTCCTCTACATCCTCTAACTTCAAAGATAAAGAATATTTCTTATATTTTCAGAATAATAATCTAACTTTGTTTGAGGGTGATGAGGAAGGAATGAGAGTTTTGGATGAGGTTAGGATTGGGTATTGTCCTATGTGTGGTAGGGAGTTGTGATTTGGTTAAATAATTATACCCTATGCTCAAAAGTAAAAGAGCATAGGGTATTCTACTATTCAACCTTCTGTTTTTCTAAAGTTTCTTTTACTAATTTATTAAACGCATTTTCATCAGTAACAAATGTGCTAAATACTTTTCTTACGAAACTTTGCGTAGGTGAGGAATTTATTAATTTACCATCACCTTTTTTAATATAATTCCAAAGAGGGTTATTTTTATCTAATAAACGACCTGTAAATTCTCCTATTTCTATTGGTTGTCTTAATTTTTTAAGTTTTTCCTTCCAATTTTCATCTCCATATAATGCTTTTGCTGCTGAGATATACCCCTGCCACATTATCAATTCTATACTATAATCCTTTTCACGACCTAATTTCCTTTCGGCAATATCCATTTCAGACATTGTATAAGGGAACAAATATACTAAATTATTCATAAAATCCGTTAAATATGAGGCAATTTCTTCACTTTCTATTTTAGTTTTAGGTTTAAACTGACTATCTATTTGTGTACTCAAGACGGAATATGTCACAATATTATTGGTATTTTTTATATTTGAAACATACTTCTCTACTTTATTACGTAAGTCACTATTTTTTATTATCTCATTAGTGATCATATTTTTATATGATCCCACACTCAATACTTCGCTTCTAACTTTACTAATTTTCAAATTTAAAGTGCTCTGTGAAAAAATACGTTTCGCATCATCTATTGAGCAAATAATAAGGCATATAGGAAATTCATATTTCTCAGGATCAATCATACCATCTTTATTACGTTTTATTTTATACCATAAATCATTAATTATTCTTGCAGATGCCACACGATGCATTCCGTCAACACAATAAGTTTGAATATTTGAATGTATAGTATTATTTTCTTCATCATACTCAAATATAGCATCTTCTTTTTCAAGATGTGAATCAATAATAACAAAACTCAGTGTTCCTCCAAAAAATTCATTTTTCATGATACATTCGGAAATTTCCCTAGTTTTAGCAATATTAATTAATGGATTATCAACACCTCTTAATGTCTTTTTCCCTCTTTGTATCTCAGGCATATATTGAAGTATATCAGAATCCATAAACTTACATATATTTGAAATTGATAAATTGAAATTATAGGAAAATATCTGATTATTGCGAATTGTAGGAATTACATTAGAAACTTCCCAATTTTGACGAATATCTTTTTCACCAACAAATATACCTATTTTATTTTTCTTTGGTAATTCTTTATTTGTGTTTACATCCACCCCACCAATTCCACTACCATCCATATTCCCAATCTCCTTCTCAACAACACTCATATCAATTCACACTCTCCTATCCATAAATCTTAATCAATTCTAACAATTAAATGATTTCTAACTAATTTAATCATCTTATTCTAATTATATCAGAAATGTTACGATTATATACCATCTAATTATTTAAAAACACAAATTTATTTTAAATTTTATTTTTCCTCTAAACTTAATAATATTTTTCCAGTCATACTTGATAAAACAGCATGTGTATGAAGAATAGTTAGCAGTCGGAAGTTACTCTCCATACACATGCTTTCTGAAGTCTTAAATACAATATTTACTCTATCTTCTTTATTTTTATCTTTGCTTGTAATTATTTCTATATATTTTATAATTTGAATAAGCATAAGTTTTTTCTTTGTTACATCTTTATTATCTAATAATTTATATTCTTTCATCCATTCTATATAACTAGATTTAATTTCAATTAATTCTTTTTGTGCTATATTATTTTTACTATTTTCTTTTTCAAGTAATTCTAATTGTTTTTGCAATGATTCCTTTTCATCTTCTAATCTTTCCATAGCATTATTAAATATTTTTGCTGATATATCTCCTTCTTCATAGTCATGATAATATTTATCAATTTTTTTATTTAAATTACTTACTTGTTTTTTTATATCAATAACTTTAGAATTATCAATCTTATTTTCTTTATTAATCATTTTTTTAATTTCATCATCATTATTAAGTTTTTCAGTTATACTATTTATATAATTAAGTGTAATTAATTCAATTTGTTTTTCAATTTTAGTTTTAACTATTTGTTTAGCATTACAAAAATTATTTCCTTTTAATGTTCTACCACTACAAATATAATTTGAACAATCATATTCTCTAATTTCTCCTGTTTTTACTTTCCGTTTATTAATAATTGGATGCCCTAAATATTTCTCTCCGCAACATCCACAATATAAAATACTAGACAATAACCAAGTATTACTATTTGGAATTGATGATATTATTTTCTTACCTCTCATTTTTCTAATTTCTTGTGCTTTATCCCATTGTTCTTTAGTAATTATTGGATCAATAAAATTAGTAGGATATAATTCCCATTCATCTTGATTCTTATATTTTTTATCATCACTTATATCAAATTTCCCATATCTTGTATTATGATATTGATATCCACAATATAAAGGAGATTTTAAAGCACATAATATTCTCTCTTTATTCCATAATGTTCTTTGACTATTTTTTTCATATAAATTTCCTGAATTATTTAATATATCTCTAATTGTAGTAGCACCTTTAAATTCATTAAGATACAAATCATATATTAATTTTATTTGTTCTATTCTATTTTTTATAGGAATCATTTTTTTAGTTTCATTATCCCAATCAAAACCGTATACAGGTTGTCCTCCTTTCCAATCTCCGTTTTGTGCCTTCAATTGCATGGCACTTTTAATACGAAACGATAATACTTTTACCTCTAATTCATTTAAATTAGCCCAAGTTCTTCTCATGAATTCACCTTGAGGACTAGAATCTGATAATATTTCACCTGAATAACATTTAATATCTTTAATACCATATTTAATTAATAGATGAAGTAATTGTTCTTGTTCATTCGATAATCTTGTTAGACGATCTGCTCTATAAAGTGCAATACCATGAATATTACCATGTTCTTTAATATCTGCTAACATTTTTAGTAATTCTTTTCTTTTAACATATGAATCAGAACCAGAAAATCCTTCATCATTATATATTTTATATAATTTTGCTCCAGGAATTGAATTTATCATTGTTTTACAGTTAGAAATTTGCATTTCAATTGAATAACCAGAAATTGCTTGCTCTTCAGTCGAGCATCTGACGTAAATATTCCATAATGTTTCCATGTTAATTTCACCTCATATTAATTATAATTGCATATACATGTGAAGTCAATTGCATATATAAAAAAGAGTAAAGTATTGTTACTTTACTCTTAAAAAGTTTTATTCATTTTCTTCCTTTAAACTATCCAAAAATAATTCTAACATTATTTTAGCACAATTCTTTTTTATTTTTTCAAATTCTTCATCTGGAATAATTTCATAATCTATTTCTACTATCATAAATCTCACCTCATAAAACTATATGCTTAATCAATTAATTTATTACTTGTTAATTCCTTCCAATATTTCCAATCCTTTCAATCCTTTCAATCCCTTAACAATCCCATAAAACTCATCCCATCCACTAACTCTATAATCACAATCCACCCCAACAATTAATTCTTTATTATACGCTCTATCCATAACCACACTCATACCATTAAACTTCTCTATATATTCAGGACAATCATCAAACAATATCCCATCATTTCCCATCCTACTCAACAATTCTCCTTTATTACCAACTAATATTAAATTCCTAATATCAAAAAATGGTAAGTTTTGTTGAATCCATTTATATTTCTCATAAACACTATATTCGTTTGAAGGACTGGAAATTATAAACACTTCATACTTATCACTATTAACTAATTTTTCTATTGTTTCTATTGCTCCTTCAATTGGTTCTAATGATCCAAAAAATCCTGGATTATTAATAATTTCAAATGCTTGATCTCCATCCATATATGTATTTAATGACCATGATTTAATATCAGATATTTTTATGTTTTTATTGTATTTATAATTATATTCTGTACATAATTTATCTAGGAATTTTGCTATAACCTCATCAATGTCTATGTATAATGTTAATTTAGGTTTACTCATCAATTTCTCCTTTGTTCCCATTCAATTCCAATTTTATCTAATAGTTTTTGTTTCGCAACATCCTCAACTTTCTTTTTACTCAAATAATGTGGCATATCATCCCATTGTAACTCATTTAATTCTTGATGATGCATTATAGCAAAAGCATTCCATGCAATTGCAGATAAATGACATTCGGATTTATCACCTTTCATCCAAGCAATCAAATGTCTGAACATTGAAGCAGTATATCTTGAAAAATTCATTCCCTTTTCCCAATTACGATCTTCATATTTAAGGCTGCCGAGTTCATACCATTTAGATAATCTAGTTAAAGCAAAAGGTGAGATTAAATCTGGTCTACCTCTACCAGTTGAAGGTTCTCTTATGGCTGCATTTTCACCATATGTAATACGTTCTCCGCTATCATTTATTTTTTTATTTAAATTATTCATATAAATATTTTACACTCCATCCATCTTTAGATTTTCTTCCATTCAACCAACCACAAAATGTTTTTGGATTTATTGCATGTTGTTTACAAAATATTTTTTGATTTTTAAGAATATATCTATTACCATTTGGGTCAATAGCTTCGATAATTTTATTAGTTCTTCTATTTCCACAGTTTTCAGATTTTGTAGATAATTTTATATTTCCATAAATATAACCTTTATCATTATCAATTCTATCTATTTCAAGATGTTTTATTTTATTAAAATTTGGTAAGCTACTTATATATTCATAAAATAAGTTAAAATTATCAAACCATTCTCGCTGTATTTTTATACCTCTTCCACCATAATCTTTATATGCTGGACAATTTTCGTTATAACATCTATCAAGTATATGTTTATATCTATCATAAAGTATATTTTTAGATATGCCATTCTTTGTCTGCACTATATCAATCTGCAAACAACCACAAGATTTACTATCTCCTTCATTTAATGCACTTGAAGAAATATAGCCTATATTTCCACAATCACAAAGACATTCCCAAATAACATTTCCAAACTTATCTCTATTTGGCATTTCTTTTATAACTGTCCATCTAGTAAATTTTTTACCTAATAACTCTAGTTTTTTAGGTATAATTATTCATCCTTTCATATTATCATCATTTTTTCTTTCTAAAATTAATTGAATATTTCTTTTCAAATCTGTGCTGCATTTTCACCATAATTTATTCTTTGTCCAGTATCATTCATTTTGCCATCTAATACACTCATATTATATTAATACTCCTTTCTATTTATATTATTATTGTTTCATTTTAAACAATTCATCCATCAATTCATCTCTAGTAGGTTTAATTCCACAAGACATATCACCTTCTGGACACCACAAAAGATACTCGCATTGCGGTACTAATCTATCTTCTAATTGAGGCAATACTTTAATCACTTCTTCCTTCATCATTATAGCAACTTTTCTATGCAAATCTTGTGCTCTAACACATAATCTTTTATGCATATAATGAATCAATGCTTCAATTGTAAAACCAATAGTTAAAGTAGTATTTGTTGCTCTAGGTAAGATATAATTAGCATCTTCAACTGCTTGTTTTTCTTTTACTTTATTATTAATTAAAATATCTTTAATTTTAATTCTACTTTTATTTATTTCATTGTTGATTCTATCATATTCTTCTTTTGCTTCTGGTATCTTATCAATAGTAGTAGGTGTAGTATAATCAAAATCATTCATATCTACATATCTAAATGATTTAAGATTTTTAATAATATTATTAGGGTTTTCATCATATGTATGTTCACTTATAGGAAATTGTCTTACGCCTATTTCATGTCGCATAATTTGTTCCATGATCCCTCTATCTACCCCTTCAATTTTAAATTTGATATATTCAGTTCTACTTCCACTGTAATGTCCTGATTCAAAACAACTATTACCTACTTTTTCTGCATATTTTTGAGGTGTTGCATAACATTCACATGCGAATGATCCCCATTCTTTAAATATATTTTTGATTTGTTCTGGATTTAATAATGTTACTTTAATCATATAATTTCTCCTTTTTTATTATATTTTTAACATGTTATTCTATAAACACATTATACAATTGTTTTATGTATTTATTTAAGTATTATTTATATTTTGTTTTTCATAAATTCAACAAATTGTGAATATGTATTTTTACTTGTGCCATAAATTTTATGAAATTTCGCATGGCAATCCCAACATAATGTAACACCATTATTAATATCTAATCTTTTTTCTTTACACCAATGGTGTCCGTCTTTATGATGAGCTGCTAATTTTACTCGTTTTCCATTGCCATTTTTATTTCCACAATATTGACAAGTGTAATTATCTCTTTCAAAAATTTGCTTACGCCATTGTACATACTCATCATAATTCCTTGACTGCTTACGTTCTTCATCAGTTATATTTGGATTCCACATTGGATTTTTACTACCAATTTTACTTTGTCTAATTTTTTCTCTAACATCGGCACGTTTTGCATAATTATTATTACCTGTTTTGTCAATTAATTGTAATATAAAATTACCTTGTTTGATTTTTTCTTTTATTAATTCATGTGCCTTTTCTGTGCATTCTCTTAATTTAATTTCATATTCAATTAACATATCTCTTATATGTGTTGCACTACAACCATAAATTTTTGCACACTCATTACAACTTAATTTTTTATTAATATAATTTTCAATTAACCATTCTTTAGAAATAATTATTTTATTCATATTATTATATTCAATCAATTTATCATAATTGTAATCATTTCTTTTACGTCTTGGTATTTTAAAATATTTTAACCAACGTAAAATAGTTGTTTTTTCAACATTAGCAATTTTTGCACATTTTTCAGCAGATAATTTTTGATTAATATAGTGTTCTGTTAACCATTTGATATTAGAATATTTCTTTAACAACTTTATTTTACCTCCCTGATCAAAGGAGGCGTAGCTACGCATACATATGTATTAACTTGCAAGTTCTCCAATATGATTTTATTATTTTTTATTTTTATTATTTTGTCAATCTATTAACCAATAAACTATTTAACTACTCAACTATCTAATCTCCATTCTGCTTCCCTAACATATTCAATAAAAATAAATCAAAACAAATACTCATAATAGTCTTATACCCATCATTATAATTATTTTGTAAAAAACAAATTAATGCATATGTTAAATTTGCCATCATACTACAAACAATAATATTGTAACATATTAAATTAATATTCATTATTTTTTAACCTTTCATTCAATTATAAGAAAATCTTCTAAAAATTTAATATAATTATTATCATAAATATTTTTCAATATTTTAACTTGTCTATTTGTCATTTTGTAAACTAAATTGTATTTTTCTTCTTCATGTTTGTTAAATAACAATACAATTGAGTAGTTATTATTTCCTGTTTGTTTTATATTAATACGATCCATTGGCAATTTTATTTTATTTCCTTTTTCTTTGTATTTAATATTATGAAACATATCAATAAGTGTATTTTCATCTATTATTATTGTTTTTATAATTTGCTTATTTATTTTTCTATATGTGCTAATATTTACTACTTTTGTCATTTTATATTCCTTTCTATCTAATCCTCTATAAAATCATGAAAAACATATTCCATACATTCAAACATATAATCACTTTTGAGAATATTATTTTCTTTAATATAATTCAAAACCACACTATGCCCATTTTCCATAAAATCTTTATATAATTCTTCTCCTTGTGCCATAATCCAACTAGCAAAATCCATATAGAATCCATCGTCGCCACTATTAATAATTCCACCATTACCACGATGAAGTTTTTCAAATTCATCATTAGATATCATTTTAAAAGATAAGTCTGACCAATCATTCCTTAATTTGCTTACTTCTTTCTGTGGCAATTTTGATAAGATATTGTGTAGATTTTCATATTGTTTTTTACTTTCAGTATATTTATTTTCTTCTTTAGATTCTTTAATTATTTGCCATAGTGTTTTATTCATATAATTAATCTCCTTTATATTTTTAATTATTTGCTAATAATTTTCATTTAAACTTATATTTTTTATAAATAGAGTCTACTAAGTATCTAGCAAACTCTATTTATTTTATTAATCTGTCAATTTATTAATTCCATTATCGTCATCTTCTAAAATAACTTTACCATCTTCACCAATTTCCAAAAACATTATTAATTTATTAAAAGAAAGCAATTCATCATGATATTCTTTTGCTAATTTTTCACTAACGAATGGAATTATGTATTGAATTTTAGGTGCAACATTAATTCCAACGGTGTTATTTATTTCTTTTTCATTATCTCTATCAACAATTGATATTTCTATTATTGCAACTGCATAATTAAATTCTTTTCCTATATCATAAGATTTTAATCCTTTTTGAAAATCCTCTACGCCCTTCTTGTCAAGTTTGCATTCTACTACCGCATCAACCTTTTCTGATACGTTTGATATAATAATCATCCTTTCTTGCGTAGGTCGCAACCCATATTTTTTTATTATTCTTATTAAGAGGTTAATATCTTATTGCTGATTATATTATATATTTATTTTTATATTTTGTCAATGATTATTTTACTATTTTATTATCTTCCTTATTAAAATCTTCATTATCTACATACCATTTACCTTCTGCAATATCAATGGGGTAAAATAAATATACATTCATTTTATTACTTTCATTACCATAATAGTATTTAATATCCCCATCTACACTTTCACAACAAATTGTATTATTTTCATTAATCCATTTATTAAAGGCTTCGTGAAAAGATATATATTGTTTAATAATTTCATATTTATAGTCAAGTATTTCACTATGTACTACAATAGCATTGTCACCATGCATCTCAATATCAATTTTATCTGATTCATATCTTAATATTCCATTTTCGTCAACATATAACGGTCTATTGTAAGCGTTATCTTCTACTTTATCTATTATTTTAAATCTTCTATTTTCTTCATGTGGCATATTCAATATTTCTTTTAATGTATACATATATTTAATTTCTCCTTTATATTAACTAATTTTAACTTTAAAAAACATGATTTATATTAATCCAATTCTATATTCTCACACAAATTCATCTACATATTCTTTAATAAATTCATTTATTGTCATGTTACCATTGATTGCATGAACTTTTTTATTTTGTTTTTTAAAATTCTTAACAGCAATTTCTAACCATGATAAATGATAAAAAGAATCTTTTTTAATCTCTTTACCACAACATTGACAAATCAATAAATTATTTGAACATTCAAGACAAATATCACTATACACAAAATTAACCATTGTATCTTTATTACATTTAATACATTTTATTAATTTTAGTCCTCTTACTATATTTTTATTTTCGCATTCCTTACATATCATAATTTCACTCCTTTACTATTTTACTATTTTAATTACTTTCTCCATTTAATAATTCTAATACTTTAAGATTTAAGTCTTTAATTAATTGATTATTTACAATTTCTTCTTTAATATTATTATTATTATTATTATT
>Ga0209728_1001942_pt1 | contig 11322 bp, 27 predicted proteins | sample RifGroD1_FD_183997 | JGI IMG/M metagenome (GOLD analysis project Ga0209728, IMG submission 183997) | Groundwater microbial communities from Rifle, Colorado, USA - Groundwater D1 (SPAdes) (version 2) | ecosystem: Environmental > Aquatic > Deep subsurface > Groundwater | place: Rifle, Colorado... | reverse complement strand
TCTTCTCGCCATTTACTGTTTGCACAAGTTCCACCCAAGAATACACGTTTATTATTTTTCATATTTTATTTATCTCCTTTTATATTTTTATTCTCCTATGTTACAAATTAATTTACTTGACCAATCACTTAAAATACTATCTGTAGTAAATATTTTTGAAATCAAACCTGATTTAATTAATTTACCTTTATACACAGAATTTTCACAATGAGAAACATATAAATAAATATTATTTGCTCCTTGTTCTTTTAATTTCTCTGATGCAAGTTGAAATGTTCCACCATAAGCACACAAATCATCAATAATTAATATATTTTTATTTTGTATATTAGGACAATCTACAATTTCATAATTAATAATCTCACCAGTTTGTAAATTTCTTCTCTTATTCCCATAAAAATATGTAATATTATTAGATAATTTTAATATTTCACTATACCTTTTCATCGATCCATCATCAGGATAGAAAACATAATCAACATTTTCCTGATTAAATATTTTGTCAATATAATATTGAATATTCATTTCCATACACCTATCTAATAATGCAGTTGTAACATTTGAATGAGTGTCTAAAACTATAACTCTATGAAAATTTAAATCATTGATTAATTGACAGAAATATTTTAAACTAAACATATAACCATCAATTTTTCTATCCATACGAGAATAGGGAACATACTTCATTACTAAAATTATTTTTGGGTCATTATATGTATCATCTAAATATTTTTTACACATAATGAGAATAGAAATATCTAAATCTGTTTCATATTTAAATTCAATTTTAAAATGTTCTGTATTGTGAAATTTTTTAGTTTTAAATATTCTTTCATTATTAGGATAACATTCATTGCCAATTGTATAACCATTTATACTTACCAAATTAATTACCTCCTTTTATTATTCTGTAGTTATTCTACCATACTGTTTAGTCTATGTCAATATATTTATTTTAATATTCTATTAAATTTTATTACTTATTTAGATCATGACAAAACCAATAATTGGTAATGATTTTAAGTGTTAGAAACCCTTATAAATCAAGGGTTTCTATTTTTCAATATTTCTAGAATTCATTATTTTTTCTTTTTTGTCTATTATTCTTCTGCATTCCATTCTTCCAATAACTCAAATGCTTCACTATATCCAGACCAGTTATCCACTCCAACACCTCTTAATGCTTCTAAAAAATTACTATCTTCTAATAATTTATTATATTCTTCTTGTGTGATAGTTACCATTCCTTTTCTTTCAAAATATTTACATGCCCCAGGCATACATGATTTAGCATGACAATCATTTTCACTTTTACAATATGCTTTGCACAAATCATCGTTAAATTGCTTTTTACAATTAAAACAACAGTCTATATCATTATATTTAATCATATGTTTTCTCCTTTTATATTATATTTTTATTATTATAAAATAATTATCATTCCAAAAACTATTAATACTACTCCGGCTAAACATAATAATCCAATATTATACTTATAAATCCAATTACTTAAATCATGACATTTATCACAAGGGAATTTACTTTTTGGTGTATCAGTATAATAACAGGTATAACATGATTTATCAATCATAATATAATCCTCCTATGTATTATTATTTTATTATATTAATATAATAAGAAATGTGCATAACCTAACAGCTTCAACCACCTATTTCTAGGTTGTGGGTTTCTCAAGGTTACTGGTTTATTATGCCTACTATTAACCTTTTTTCGATACACTTCTTATTATAAAATTAAATTTTTTAATAATTAACAACAAACACTCTTAATCCATGTTTATTTGCTAAATCAATCATATGTTTAGTACCCTTACTAACACCATCATGAAATGCAATCAATACACCATTATCTTCTTTTGCGTAAATTGCCATTTCTTCATTTCTTCTATACCCTGCTGATTTACCGTATTTATTCCAATCAGGATAGAATTGTTTTACTTTAATTTTATAATCTTCTGCTAACTTTTCACCTAATTGATCTACACCTCTAGCAGTACCAGATACTATTTCCATATTAGAAACATCTATGAATATATCTCCTGTTAATAAACCTTCATCTGATAATTGATGAAAAATATTATAACACTGATCGTGTAATAAATTATATTTATTAAATCCTCTTGAACCTGCAATTATAATCCTCATATTTTCCTCCTTTCTTATTATATATTTTTTAATACCCAAACACCATTCTAACTAATAAAATTAATATAGCAGAATCAAAAACTAAATGATAAACTCTACCTAAATTAAATTTATTTATTATCTTACCTTCGCCTATTTGTTTAACTAACTTTACTAATGATTTAATATTTAACAATATACATATTACAGCACCAATATATAAAATAGGAATATTTAATTTCACTGCTGCCCAAACATCAAATATAAAAGAAAATAATACAATTAGTATAATCATTACTAATAAAATACCTTTATATTCTTCTAGAGTTTGTTTTGATTTAATTGCTTCTTCATTAATGTCAAATGTTTTGTTTGTAAATAAAGTTTTTAATTCAATTAAAACGAATAAAGAAAATACTGTTAATAATATAATATTACTCATAAGTTATTCCTCCTTCACATCAATCTTATTTTCTGATATTTACCTCTAACAGCATCACATACCAAATCTTCTTTAACATTTTCTATTGTATCACCAAAATCCCATAATTCATTTTCTTTGTCTAAACATTCTAAATTAAAATCTTTAAATTCTTCATCGTATTTAAATTGATATTTTAATTCTTCGTCATCTTTGGTTATTGCTACTATTGAATTTAATTTTATTTGTTCTACAATATCAATACATTCAATTATAAAATTTTTGTTCATATTTATTCTCCTTTTATTTTAATTTAATATTCAAATATCTCATCTTCTGTAGTCCCATAAACCCATGTTCCAACTTTTGATATACTTTCTATATTGACTTCAATAACTTTATAATAATCTATTCCTAGTTTATCTTTAATATATATTTCTGCCATTTCTTTTGTAGGTAATAAACATTGTCCATTTAAATCATGATCCATATCTTCTGTCTTAAAATTCCAGTAATATCCTTCTTCTGTACTATCAATAATAGCATACATATTTAAGTTTGACATAATAATATCTCCTTTTTATTTTATAATTTATTTATTTTTATCATCAATAATCTGCCAAAATACAATATTATTATTCTTAATACCTACTGGAATAGGATATTTAGTAATCTCTAACCACTTATCAAACAACTGATAATTATATAATGTTAATAAATCATTTTTTATATTTATTTTATTTATACCATACCTAGTATTATAAACTTCCCATTGTGAAACTTCATCTGATATATTGCCTGAACATGATAATAAAGAATATCTATACATATGCCTTAGAGGTATTTTTAATTCAGATGCCTCAAATAGAAAATCTCCTCTCTCATTAAATTTAACAACCATATTATATTCTTGAATATTGTCATATTGAATTCCATTACTTATTATTAGCTTGTATTCTTTTTCTTGTGACTCATTCCATATTGAATTTAATTTATCTTCGCTATCTTTCTCAATATTGAATACATAAAACGGTAAATCTTGTGACATAAATTTGTGGTCTGTTCGTATAGTACAAAATTTAAATTCGTTAATTAAATTTTTATATTCTTCGTATGTATTAGGTATATAAAAACTATGTACATTTAAACCTTTGTTGACTATAGTTTTTAGACTATTTATTTTATTGTACAATATTATTTATCCTCCTTTGTAATATTTACATTTTTATTTCTTCTAACTCCTCAATACTAATTTTAACTTTGGCAATTCTTACATTTAAATAATCATCTTTTCTAATCCATTTTAATGACAATTTTACATCTCTCATACCTTTATAAATTCCCATAATTATTTCACCTGTTGACATCTTAATATCCCTATCATTTTCTTCATCGTATTCCCATTTATAATTCTCTACAAGTACAGCATATCTTTCTACACTTTCATTGGTAGTTTTAAAATTGGATTGATTGCCTTGTGACATAAATAATCTCCTTTTATTATTTTACAATTTTCTTTAATTCATCAAAAGCATTATTTATTTCCTTTAACTTTACTCCATTGTTTTTTATAAAAATTAGGATAATATACTTTTGCTAACTTTCTATGTTGTTTGTTAATTATATTAAAATCTTTTGTGTTAGGTGGTAATTCTAATATTTTAAATTCTTTATTTATTTCAATGTATTTATTTTTATTTATTGTAGATATTATAAATACTAAGATAAAATGAATTGCAAATATTGTTAACCACAATCTAAAAAGATTAATAATATCAATAAATAATATCCCTACAATTATAGCACAAATAAAATCTAAAAAACAAAATAAATTAATTTCTAAATAATTATTATAAATAAATTTAACTCTATCATTGTAATTAAGATATAAATAACTTAACCAAAATTCTAACAATGTCATTGAATTATTTTCCTTTAATTAAATTTAATAAATATCATAACAAATCATTCAATTTATGCAAAATCATTAGCATTAATCACGCCTTACATTTCTTCACCGCAATGTTTACAAACCCATTTTTTTCTTTTATATGGATTCCCTTTCTTAGAAATACATTGTACCCATTTTGTTCACCATCACTTCTAGGCCAAGGGTTTTCTTTTGTTCTAACAGGACATTTATCATTATAACAATAATAAGTAACCCAATAATATCCATTATTTGCTTCTTGTGAATATTTTAATTCCATTGTCATATTATTATTTACTCCTTAATGTTAAACAACTATATCTCATATAATTTCCAATCACCCAATAATTCCTTCCATGTTAAAGGAATTGCTGATTCGCATATTATACTTATTGTTAAATCTTCTAGTTTATCACTGAAAATAGAAGTATCTAAAATTTTATCTTTCTCCCAATATTCACTTTGAACCTTTTTACCTATTGATACTGCTTCTTTAAAATTCATATTTTAATTCTCCTTTATTTTAATTTTTTATTAATATTGTCTTTTTCAAAAAATAATATATTTCTACAATTTATACAAGTCAACATAACTATAGGACTATTACAACTAAATTTATAATCTTTTCTTAATGAAACAATTACATTTTCATTATTCCATTCATCAAAATTACATATAGGACATATTAATTTTTCATTAATTTTATTGATAGTTATATTATTCATATTAATCACACCTTTCATAATTATATTTTATCTTCCAACCTTTTAATCATCTCTGGCAAAATCCTATGTATTAATGATTCATCATATGTTGTACAAGGAAATTTTCTAGGTCTTGAACATTGAGACATAAAATATTTTGCAGTATCAATTAATGCTTCATCAGTTAATTTAGGATATAGGTCATCTTGAGCATATGAATTCATTCGCATTTTTTTTTTCATTTCGGAAGTTACTGATTTATCTTCTAATTCAGTAATATGTATTTCTTTATCTTTATAATTTATGTATTTTAAATTATATATTTCTTTTTGTTTCTCATAATAATTATCAGGTAATTTAAATGGCATAATTATAATTCTCCTTCATTTATATTTTTATTTTCATATCTTTTACATTTATCGAAATCACATCCTAAATACTCCATATAATCTAATGAAGTATTATTTGCAGTACACCAATTAAACACTTGACCATAACCATAATATTCTGCCATACAATATAATTCTGCTTCACTTATTTCAGTTTTATTAATGCATGTTTTACATTTGTCCATAATTTCTCCAATTATAATTATTTTGTTACATTAACTACATCAATTACTTTATTTATTATCTTATTAGTACTATATATTTCTGATGGTGAATCAAAATCATTTATTATATCTTCTGCTATTATTGTAATATTTTCTAACAAATGATTTTTAAAATGTCTAATTTCATCATTTACATTATTCATATCAGATATTTGTGCAATACATATATTACAACTACATCCCATATAATCTTTATCTTTACCTTGTTCTTGCATTTGTTCACATTCTTCAGCATCAATTTGTTGTTGTTTAATCATAATTAATCTCTCCTTTATCATATTTTATTATTATTTTATCATTCTATTAAATAATTGTCAATATTTATTTTCTATTCTCAACTTCAAATGTAAGAAATTTAATAAATTGTTCAACATAGCATCTATTAATACTACATGGTGGTTCATATTCTTCATCATAAGAAGCAACAATATGTTTATATGGACATATATCTTCACAGAATTTATTGCCCATATCTTTTATCTCTTTATTGATTATTTGGCCTATATTCAGCATAATCATTCTCCTTAATAAAATTAAAATAAATCGCATATTTGGTATTAATATATTAATCATCATAACCACTTTCATTGCACCAAATTCCGTCTTCATTTATATTTGCTAATATTGCATTGAGTTCGTTATCTATTTTATTAAACTCAATTTTCCCATAGCGAATTATATCTGTATATTCTCTTCTAGTTATTTGGCAACAATATCCTGTTGTAATTCCTCTGCGTTGCGGACGTGGGTTTTTAAACTTTATCGAAATATAAATTCCGTAATCATAATTCCAATCTTGTCTTATTTGTATTGGCACATTCCAATATGGCGTTATTAAATTGAAAAATAATCCTTCATATGAAGAATAAATAATCTCTGTAACATTGTAATTAGTTTTAATGTAGTTTTTTATTTTATTGAAAACTTCAATGTGAGATGTAATACTTTTAACAATATCTGCTTTATTTAATTTGCTTTTTATATGAATATGATTATTTTCGAAAATCTCTTTTAGTTGTTTTATAGTCATCTTATTTAAGTCTTCAAATGTTAACTCTAAAAATTCCATATTGTACTCCTTTCACTTTGAATAAAATTCAGATTTTATGTGACTATATATTGTAGTTATAACAATTATTAACTACAATATATAGTATGTATTCATTTTATTATTTATTTTTATTTCGAGTTATTTTACCATCCGGCAGGTTTAGATGTTATTTTATTACTCTTATTTCCCACACTAGAAGTAACATTTTTAATCGACTTTTTCATATTTTCAATATCATTAAGTAAAAACATCATGGCTTGCTCTGGTGAAAATCCAACTTCAACATAAGCATCAAATTGATTTTTTCTTACTTTTGCTTTTGTAATAAAGAACTCAGTATTGTTTGCGTAATCTTTGTAAACATCTAATAATTCTTGACCAACCATATATACTAATGGTTTAAATTGACCTACCTGCTCTTTAATCATTTCTTTTAATTCATCTGGATTCTCCATTAAATTGTTTAATAATTCGTTCATGTTTTACATTTCTCCTTTTCTTTTTTATATTTTATTTTTATTAATCAACACATTTAATAATTTCATATGGTACTTCCATAAATTTCTCTATTACATCTAAATTACTTTTATATTCGTCTGGAAAGGAACAAAACTTTTTCTTATCTCCCATATTACTAATACATTCTTTTTCATGTTCACTAAGTATTAATAGGATAGGTTCTTGTGTGGAATTGTAATAAGTATTGCCGATTTTAATTATCATATGTATTATGCTCCTTTTATTAAATATTATTTACCTTTCTACTCTATAATACAATTGTTCAAATGAAATATTATATGATTTATCTTCAATTAAATCTAATAATCTTTGAGCAATTTGTGAAGGTGTCATCCAACAACTATTATATACTTCTGGCAATTCACCATTTTTATTTTTCATATTCTCTGTAATTTCTTCATTTCGATAATAACTATCATATTTTGGAGTCTTATCAACATTTTTCATTTCCGTTAAACATTCTTTTAAAAATCCAATTGATAACTGTCCTTCAACTATTCCATATTTCCTAACTTCATCTTGTAATCTAAAAATATGACCTTGTTGATCGCGTAATTCTTCATATACAGGTTTTATTTCTTTTATCAATTCTTCATATTTCTGTCTTAAATCTTTTGCAGATTCCGTATAGTTATCAACTAAATTTCTGATATCTTTAGGATTTAATTTTTGTTCCATATTTTTTACCTCACTTATTTATATTTGAACCAATTCAGACTTTTGTAATGATTTTGTAATTAGATATAGTGGTTTATCTTCCATTTACTCGCTATATCTAGTTTTTTTAATTTATTTTTTATTTTCATTTAACCAATTAGAATATTTTTGACATTCTTCTTTGCTTTTAAATCCTAATTTCTCTCCATATGACTTATTTCTATGCAATTCAATAATACTTTCATTAAATTCATCAACAACATGATAAATTTTAAATTCTTGATAGTCATAATCATTATTATAATAATTACTACTTTTATCAGGAGAATAACTTCTACTAAAATAAAATTTTCTTTCTGAAGAATATCTACTATCTCGTTTACTAAATTTAATCATTGTAGTTACACTTATAGCAGGAACATATTTACTTAACATTTTTGCACAAGCACATGCAGTTTTAGTGATTTCATCATTTGGAAATTTTGCAACTAATTTTCTTTCTTCGTTACATAAATTACATTTTTCATTTTGATAACGCTCTATATCAGCAAACCATACTTCGCACTCTTCTATGTATTGCTTTAAAGTATCACCAATATTACTTTGATAAAATTCATTAGTAACTTCTCTTTTAAGATTTTCTTCTTTATATTTTAGATCATTTTCTTTATTTAAAATATCTCTTTCACGTTGTTTATATTTATTATTTTCTTCTTTCAATCTTTCATTTTCATTTTTAATATTATCAATTTCAAGTTTAACACTTTCTAATAAAACATCTTTCATTTTCTGTTGATATTCTATTAATATTTCCTCGGCAATAGTTGGTTCATAATAAGGTGGTTCTTCATAGTAATCATACATATTTTAATTTTCTCCTTTTTACCTATTTGCCCAATTAACTTCAACTTTATAATCTTCACATAATTTTCTAAAATCATATAATCCTATACAAAATTTACCCTGATGTATTCCTTTGTCCCAAATACCTAAATTACTTTTGTAATCATCAACAAATATTTGAGCAATTGAACCATCATAATCTATAAATCCACCACATTCAACATTATCAGCAAATTCTTCTCCACTCATTAAATCATATATTGTATATTCTGTTGGATACATATTTTTAAATAACTTATCTTCTTCTGTATATTCTCTAATATCAATTTCTATATATCCATTTTTTAAAAAGAAATATATTTCGCCTTTTATTGTTTTCTTTTGAGTTTGATATTTTTCATTATCATTAATAGCGTTTTCTATTTCTGTACATTTTAATTCTAACATATTATTTCTCCTCTTCTATTCTAAAATTTTATCTTCTAAGGTATCAATAAAAAATACTCTTGTTAATTTACAATTTTGGCATACACTAATCTCTTTACAAATTTCCCAACCGACCGGCAATCTATAATTCCCTCCAGCATCTTTGACTGGTGAATATTGAACATTTCTGATTTGAGTGACTACTTTGTTTGGTTTTGTTCTTGGTTGTTGTGGTTTTCCACATACTTGACATTTAAAACTCATAATTTAATCTCCTTTTTATATGTATTATTTATTTTATTATTTTTAGCTTCTTAAATCATGATAAATGATAAGTTTCATGATAACTTAATTTTCTTTCGGCGGTGAATATAAATATGATTCATCAGTAAAATAATGATATAAATTATTCTCAAAACTTGTTTTACATATAAAAATATCATCTTTAATATGCAACATTTCTGATATAGGAACATCTATATGCATATCTCTACATTCTGCACAATAAAAACTAATCAATTCACTTCTCTTACTTCTAAAAGTAGATGCATCTACTCTCTTGACCGAATTCGTCCGTAAAAGCGAAATCAATTTTCAAACTTGTCTCATTCTTATATTCCATGTCAATCATATGTAATTTCCTCCTTTCTAGTTTTATTATATTATATAATTATTTTTATATTTTATCAAGAGTTATTTTACTAATCCTTTTAACTTTTTCTGATAAGATTTTATCATTGCTTTAGTATATGCGATGTCTACTCCTTTATCTAAATCATATTCATCATCGGGCAAACACTTTGCAACACCCTTACAACCATCGTCAAGAATAATAATAATAGTATTCCCATTAGTTATTAATTTATATGATTCGCTACCAGAATCAATTACTTGATTTATAATTTCACCATTATGCGTTATTTTCCAATTTATTTTATGTGGTATCATCTCATATGTATATACTTTATTGCTTGGTTTTTGTTTTACTTGCTCTATCACTTGTTCTATTCGATCTTCTTCTCTAATCAATTCAAGATTTTCTACTTCACATGTATGTTTAGCACCATCTTTAGATTTAATATCTATATCTCCTTCATTAGTTTCATTTACACCACAAACTTCAACTTCTTCACCTTCGATTTCTACTATATCAACACAAGAACCATAACAAGTATTTCTATTTTCTATTACTCTATATTTTTGACCAATTTTAATATCTTTTATATCTAAAGCTTTATCATTTTTAATCTTTTTTATTTTCATTTCATTATATTGATTACTTAATAAATAAATCTGTTTTTCATTTTCTAATACATATATTATATCATTATCACATCTATTTTTACCAATTCCTACAACTTTATAAATGCCATTTTTTATACTTTCTCCCCATATATATCTACTTTCAAATTCTAAAAAGTTATTTTCTTTAAAGAATGTTGGGTAAGTAGAATAACAACCACCTGCACCAGCACTTATACCTTCATATTTACTAGTTACTTTTACTGTATCTCCTACTTTAAATTCTCCATTAATTTCTTCCTTAACCAATTCAAAATAATTTTCAAACTCATTAATATCAATGCCAAAACATACATTATCACCTTTGCCCATAATAACATTATCATTTACTTTAATAATCTCAAACTCCATACCCACAAAATCAAACGCAAATTTTTCGATTGCTTTATTTTGTTTGCATTTCATTCCTACTTCAATTTTCATAATACATTTCTCCTTTTTATTATATTTATTTTTTTATTTTATTAAATATTATAATTTAATTCTTTTGCTTTTGCCCATTTTCTTAAAAACTTTTCTTCTTCTATTACAATTGGTCTGTTAGCATAACCTTTTGCTTGAACAATAGAATTATTTTGCACTTCAATAGTAACTAATGATTTATCAGGTTCATTTACATTTCTTAAAAATACAATAAGTGTTTCGTTCTTAACTACTTTACTCACATAAGATGCACAACAATGACTAAGTGATACACCCTCATCAACAATTT
>Ga0209728_1001938_pt1 | contig 11337 bp, 12 predicted proteins | sample RifGroD1_FD_183997 | JGI IMG/M metagenome (GOLD analysis project Ga0209728, IMG submission 183997) | Groundwater microbial communities from Rifle, Colorado, USA - Groundwater D1 (SPAdes) (version 2) | ecosystem: Environmental > Aquatic > Deep subsurface > Groundwater | place: Rifle, Colorado... | reverse complement strand
CTAAAAGTTGTTCATCTGTCATACTAAAACACTCTCTAATACTAACATTATATGTATTTTCTACATGTTTTAACTCAATTCCAAGGAATGGTTCAAATATCTCTTTAAGCGTTTTAGTTTTAACATCATTAGGAAATATAAATAAACATTTTTCTATAAATCCATACTCAGTCAAGTCTTCTATTTTCTTTTCAATTTTATCCTTATATCTTCTACCAATACTACCACTTGGTTTATCTGAATACATTCCGGCATATTCAACGTACTTCCATTCATTATTGACAAATACTTTCCAATCTAAAATCCTCTTATCTCCTTCTATTAATTCTTTATATTTTGGTTGTTTAATAAATATTAATTCATTGTCGATAAAGAAATTAGTTATATTACATTCTTCTAAGGATTTACACATTCCTCCGTTTTTGTCGAAACATATCTTCCCTGCGCCAGCACCTTTATAATATTTTTTATAGTCAATATTTAATATTTTACACACATTTTCTATAGATTCAAAATATCTAATATAAGTTCCTGCTGAAGCTATATTTGAATTATTGTTCATATCATTATGATAAGGTATTCTCTTTAGTTTAACAAATAAATCATTAAAATCTTTAAGCATCTCATCCTTTGTTCTAATCATAGTTGTGCTACCAACTGGGGTATACCCTAAGTATTCTATAATTTCATTAAACGTCATATTACATTTTGATTCAAAAATGGTCTGTGAATATGGCATACCACTTTCTTTCATTTGGTCATAAGTCATTGCTCCACCATTTTTATCCAACATATTTTTCATATATTCAAATATTTCTTCTTTTGGAATATCTAAATTATGATTAATTATGTGTTTTGGAATATATGTCTTGCAAATAATATTATATTTAATGTTCAATCTTCTTTCTAACTCTCTCCTGCTAAAACCTCTATGTTTAATAGATTCATATTCAGCAACAGTTGGGCATTTATCTAATTTATTTGCTAATTTCCTTAATTCTTCAATAGATAGATCAACTCTCTCGCCATCTGTTAATGGTATCTCTGCAACACCAGCTAAATAACATGCATTTTCAAAACTACCAAAATTATTACTATACCAACCATGCCAAGGTGTCCAATTATTATTAGAGAAGTCTTCTCGCGTTGGTATTTTACCAAGTAAATTTGTATATTCTATTAATTTATTCAACCCAAATTCTTTGTCTATTTTACCGCCTACTATTGCTTCTGTTCTCTCCAGATTACATAAACTAAATATATCTTCTATAAGGATACAGTTTAAGATTTTTCTCGTATGTGCGTATGAAGGTAAACCATTTTTACCTAAAAACTCATTACTCCTTGGTGTCTTTCCGTTTTTACTATAAAAATCTTGTATTGCTTTAATTACCTCTTCTTTAGTCCATTCTTTGTACTGGTTTCCCATTAATAAATCACTCTCCTATATTTTATTTATTTGCAAATTTCTCCTATGTTCTAAATTTTTACACACAAAAATAGAGAGCAACCCATAGGAGTAGATCACTCTCGCAAAAATATTTAATAGCAAATCAAAGCGTCCAATAATTTGCTAAAACTATCAAATTTAAAATTAACCCCACACACAACAAAAAGAACCCATATTTTTATGGATTCTTTAAAGAAAGGAACTATGTTCTGGTATATTGCTCTTTATAAGTAGAAGGAAATAATTGCAATAATTCAGCATATGTTGCATGAATAGATTCAAACAAATTGTAATTATACATAATTGCTTTATCGATATCTAACATGTTGATAATTTGACCAACAAACCATTCTTCATAAAGTTCTGCTTTTGAAATTGTCTGAACCTCTGCACGAGCTGAAGCTCGGCAGGTTCTTATCTATTTAAACTTATCATATACTCTCATTTGTAGGCATTGTATTCATCTACATTTTACACATATATGAACTAATTTAATCCGATAAGAATTTTACTAACAAAGATTCCATTGAATCCATTAGCGTTAGCATCAAGCCCGATTCTCGACTTGTTTGGTCAAACCTTTAATTAAATTCCCATACTTGATATTTTCTTGTCATCACTTGCTAATAATCTACTAATTTCTTTATCATGTAATATTTTAAAGTTATCAAATTTACTAAAACACAAATCTCTATTAAGTGTATTTAGATTCTTATTAACATTCATAATTAAAAATGAACTATATAAATCCCTTTGTATCTTAAACTCACCAAAATCATTCCATCTCTCTGATAAATCCTTCTTAACATAAGTATTATCAATATGATTATATTGACTTGCTTTAATACTATAAGTATCAATCTTATACAATTGTGTTCCATTCCATTTCAATTTATTATCTAAAATTGTTAGAAACATTGAAGGTGCTTTATTTGCTAAAGATTTTCCAAATCGTTTCTTCTTATTAAATTTACCATCTTTGTTTTTGGTAGTTTTCTTAGCTCTCTTTTGCAATCCTTTATAACTCATAGTTTCAACATAGAATTTATCTCCTAAATTCAATATCTCATTTGCTAAAATGTTATGAGATTCTTTTCTCAATGCCGATTGTTTCCTGAATAATTCTTTCCTAACATTCTTGATTTTAACGTAATGTTTGCTATAAATCCATTTATCTTTATTTCCTTTGACTATAGTACCATTTTTATTGAATTTATTTGGATTAGTTGCTCTTCTTGATCTATCCATTTTTCGTTGAAGAAGTTTTACTTCTCTATCAATCTTATTAATTTCAGGTGCTAATTCTAATAACTTTACTTGATATTGACTACTAAAAGCAATAGTTTGAGTACCAATGTCAATTCCGACAGGTGATTCAATGCCTATTTTACCTTTAATTTCACCTTGTTTAGTTACTTTAGTAGGAGGAATGCCTTCCATAATTAACTGTATATAATAATGGCATTTCTCCTTAATCATTTCTCTTTTGATACGACAATACTTTACTTTATCTTGAATTGCCATATGTGCATAAACATCATTATCCTTAATAATTACAGGAATTTTAAGTCCATTCCAGATTAATTGATTGGATTTAATATCATATTTAATACCACTCTTATTCCATTTTCCTTCAATGCTTTTTAATTTGTCATATTTAATGAAATTAACTTTCTTAGCAGCATGAAACATTAATTTTTCAAAAGCTGAATATGCTCTTGAGGCTAATTTTTGACAAGTTAAACTATCAATATTGTCTTTAAAATGTTTATACGTTGGTTTAACAAATTCATGAAGTGAATATTCATTAATATTATAAAGTTTATTCAAATCATTAAATTGTTTGTTTCTATCTTTGCCTTTAGGAAGTTTACTAATTTTTTGGTATGCCTTAGATTCTCTCATGTGGTTATATCGTTTCAATATTTCACCTAAACAAGCATTATATATTTGTCTACATATATTAAATCGTTTATCCAAAATATCTTCTTGATATATTTCAGTACTTAAAGGAAGAGTTAAAACATAATTTGATTTTGAATTATCTTTTGGCAATGAATATTCACCTCATTTCTTTTATTTATTACTTATGTAACATATTAATTATACAATTTATGAGAATATATTGCAAGTATATTTATTTAATTATTATACTTAATATAAACACCATTCATCCTCACACGCTGAAGCGTGGAGGCTTTCTGGCTGAATTCCTGAATTCTGTAAATGATTTCTAATTGCATACTTTGGATTTTTCGGTTTTAAAGGACATGACAATATTATTCACCCTTTCTCAATCTTCGTTTTCTCCATCCTTCGAATATTTCTTTCTCATCTTCCGTTTCTACGTATATACTATCATAATAATCATAAGTTTCTTGTCGTTTCTTTCTGTCAAAAATCATTTCTGAAAAAGACGCTGGTTTTACTGCTACCACACTCATTCTTTTCACTCCTTTCCATAACTTTGGTTTGATTCTAGAATCAATAATCTTTACTAATGATTTATGGGAATTACGCCTAACCCTTCTTGCTCGTGGTTTCACTCTCATGATAATCACCTCTTCCATACACATTTTACCATAAAATGTAATGAAATGAAATAATGATATTTAAAAAGAGGGAGAATAAGCTCCCCATAATATTCAAACTAACTTAACCAAAATAATCATAACCTCATCAAAACAAACATCAAACATTTTCTAATAAATCCCTTAACCAAACCGTCCTTAACTAAAACTTCCTCACCATAATCCTGTTCTACATCCTCTTTGTTAGCATAATACTCTTCATAATTCCATTCATCGTAATGATCTCTACAAGGGAATTCAATAATCTTACCCATAATTAAACCAACTTCTCTATGTATTCATCACCTTTATCCTTATCCATCCTTTTATACTTTTTCCTTATATCTCTCACCAGTTTCCTGTGTAAACCCACACAACCCTTCTTTATGTCATTTATCACAATCGAGCTATCACAACTCCCACAAGCCGAATCCCTACCTCTCACAAACGATTCTACAATGTCTTCACGACTTTCAAATTCTTCAATTACCCAATCTAAATCAAATCCTGCCAACAAATTTAATTCTCTTAATTTATTAATCTCATTCTGCAATTCTAAATTAATCATATCGCAATTATCGCATTCGCACTCGAACCAACTAAAAGGATAAAGAGTTGAGTAATAACTAAACTTATAATCTCCTCTACCAGTTTCTGAGTTGGAGAAAATATTAATTTTACCACCATAATTTCCATCAGTATCCTTAATTACATATGCTTTAATCATGTTTATGTATCTCCTCTACTCTAATATTTTAAGGCCGATTGACTATCAACCTCTTGATATTATTATAGAGGAGAACTAGGATAATGTCAATATCTAAATAGATAAAACTATTTAGATATTGAATATTTGATATTATCTATTTAGATAATATGATTACACAAAATCAATCTCTATTCGCTCACCATTATTATCATAGTAAAATAAATCTCCAAGTCTTGATTCGAATATCTGACACAACCCTACTGCGTATATCAATCTCCAATCAGCCCGATTGTTTAAAAGCTGTACAAGTGCTTTGTATTCAATAAGTATTCCAATTTCATTATATTTATCAACCAACCACTGAATCTTTCTACTATCCAATTTAATATTGATTTGATATCTATCACATAATACTCTTAATCCTTTGTCCATATCCAATCACTCCTATCTATTATCTTATTATACCAGAATTTCATATGTTGTAATCAAAAATCAAAACATATGTATTAGGAGTGAAACAAAATAATAACTTAAACCTAAAAATCAGTAACTTTTACCTTCCTATCAGCATAATATCATGAAAATATATTCATGTCAAATATATTTATATCTTACTTTACAAACCTCTAAACTTACAAACCTCAATCACAAACAAGAAAAAAAGGGGGCCCCCAAATAGAGGTCTTTCTATCGAATTATATTAAATCATATCCAATGTTTACAAATACTGTCGAATCGGTCTTTTACCTCCCAACATATGTTAAAATGAACATAAATAAGGAGGTGAAAGAAGAATGTATAAAAATATCAAGACGCTAAACTTTAATAAAGAGACTAAATCAATGTCTTCTAGCAATATCGTGGGTGGCACAATTGGTAAAGTTGAGTTTAAGGACGGAACTATTATTGAAACCACGAATCTCTCAGACATGATGTATATGAAATTCAACTGTCCTATTGAGATCCAAGAAAATGGTAATGTAATTTTCCCTAAAACAGATACTTCAAAGTCTATTCCATCTAATACTAAACTTAAAATATCAGCTAACGGATTAGAAATTATCGCTTAATCTCAGCTTTTATTCCTTTTGAAGTGATAGCAATACTAATATTTTTCTCATCAATGTACATTCCATCTTTGCTAAGTGTGACCATTGTGTATTCCTCCTTTCCAAGCTGTTCAAAATTGAACAGCTTCTTTTTTATTTAATTTAATAACCAAACACCCAACCCAAAATCATCTCCTCAACTTCCTCAACAATTCACTTGCTCTCTTATTCCTTGCAATTGCCTTATCACTTGGTCTTCTTAACAACTCTTCTCTAATTTTATCTGCATATTCGCCTTCTGCTTCAGTTGCTTTTTCAAGTTTCATTATGATTTCCACCTTCTTAAATATATTTATTTTATACTTTACAAACCCACATCCATCATGGTATACTATTTAAAGATAGAAAGGAGTGGATATTATCATTCGTGATGGGCCGGAGTAAAAGATACATATGTAAACTAGTAAATCCAAGCATCAATAGTCATTCATAAAAATTAAACAAATATAAAAATAATTAAATTAAAAGAAAGAAGGAAATTAAAACATGACAACAATGACAACCGAATTAATGATTAAAGAAGTGGATTTTAATGGAGCTAATATATTAGTAGCTCAAGATAATGATGGTAAAAGCTATGTAGGAGTAAATTGGGTTTGCAATGGAATTGGATTAACCAAAGGTCAAATGCAGAACGAAAGAATAAGAATTCAAGAAGACATCGTACTTTCTAAAGGGAAACGAAATTTAGTTCTCCCTACTAATGGAGGTAATCAAGAATTTTTATGTATTGAACTTGAATTTCTCCCATTGTGGTTGGCTAAAATATCTATTACTCCTAAAATGAAATCAGAAAATAAAATAGTTGATAATCTAGTAGAATATCAACTCAAAGCAAAAGATGTTCTTGCAAAAGCTTTTCTTCCAGATATTGAATCATTCATACAAGATTATCTCGATATGGATGAAGACGAAAGAGGAATTGCATATTTTAAAGAAAAGAAACAAAGAAAAATATTAGAACTTCAAAATAAAGAGTTAATTCCAAAAGCAAGAAGTTTTGATCAGTTGATTGGAGCAAATGGAAGCCAAAATATGAATTCCGTTGCGAAATCATTTAATGTGGGTCGTGGAAGACTATTTGCATTTTTACGTGAAAAAGATATTCTTATGACTGGAAGTAAAAATGATAAAGAAAAGCATAATGTTCCTAGACAACAATATCTTGAACAAAAATTATTTGTAGTCAGAGAATATACAATTCCTGATGCAGATGGAGAAATTGTTAATAGAACACAGACACTTGTTACAAGTAAGGGTATTGAGTTTATTGATAAGTTATTGAAGGATATTAATTATGATTTAGAAAAGTTTTCTGATTTAGATGTATAGAATACATAAATAAAATGTTAAAACTATTAAGGGACTCTAGTTGGATAGAGTCCCTATCCTTAATACAATTGACATCTTATTAAAAATAGTAAAGAAAGAAGCGTGATATTAATGACAACTACCAAACAAGAGTATCAACAAAAGATTGTGAACAGTATAGTATTCAAAACTAAAATCACTGATAAAAAGACGATCCAATCCATGAACAACATAGTTCTAGAGGATGTAATGTTCTATTACATAGATAAAATGGATAATCCTACATCCCTTATGGAATGCCATAATCAATTCACATGGATACGAAAATTTGCGATGCCCTTAATTAAGAAGAAAAGTGAACACTCTTCCTATTTAAGAGAAATACAAGACAAATATAAAGAATTTATTAAAATCACAAGAGCAACCAATATATCTGATTTTTCACCAGAGCAATACGATCTATATGAATTATATTTGAAGACAATAAAGCAATATGAAATAATTGTAAAAATGTTCGAGGATATGATAATTAGATGCTCATTCAAAATAGAGGATATTTGTGAGTTTTACGATAAGTATAAATTACCATTTAACGACTTCTGTCAGTTGATTAATATAAATCCTATAATAGCTAAACAAAATATAAGGGATGAAGACGATGATGAAAAAGAACATAAACATTATAAATACTTGTTTGGTGGAATTGAGAGTGATAGGTCAGATAAAGAATGGAAACAAAATAAATCTAATGATATGCCATTATTTCATTTAGTACACAAGAATTTTATATTGATGCTTAATAGAAATAGAGATCTTAAAGAGAAGGTCAATAATAAAATCATGGATATGGGATTTGCAGAACACGCTATGGTTTTGAAAGAGGATGAAAATGGGAATAAGACATTAGAAAAATATTATCCTCCATTGAGAGTGGTAGAGTAAATATGTTTAAATAATTACACATTATAAGAGACTCTACTAGAACTAGAGTCTCTTTTCTTTAATTAATATTATCATAAATCGAAATTTGACATTCTCAAACCACAAAAATCATCATACCCATACAATCATACTAATCAATAATTCTAACTCAACACAAGCAATCCTCACGCTTGTAAATTGAATTCAAAGCAGATTTATTCATCAATAAATCCACTCCAACAATTCCACTACAAAAATCAATTGTCGCAAAACAACAAATAATGTAAATTTATAAAAAACTAACAAAACAATATAAAAACATGATAATGTGTAAAAGGCAATAAGAATTAATAAAAGGAGGATAATGGCAAATGAAAATTCTAGGTTTTAGGTCAGGGAAAGTATGGAAGAAAGTTTTAGCAACAATTGGTTATCTTATGATTATTACTATTGTGATTACTGCATTTAGTGGAGGTGATAATGATAAAAGCGTGCAAACATTAACACCTGTAATAGAAGAAAAAGGAAAAGTTGTTAATGAAACTGAAAAGGTAGAAGAGACTAAAAAGGATAAAACCAAGGCAGAAATAGTAAAAGAAGAAATTCCAATTATTGATTCTACTAATCTTCAGACAAATAATATTGCATCTAAACCTGTTGAAAATGTTCTACCTAAAGAAAGTATTGCACCATCTGTTCCGGTTGATTCTAAGCCAATTGTAACTCCTGTGGATGTACCTGAAGTTAAAAATGAAGTGCATGAAGTGTCTAATGTAATTGTTTATAGAGGAAATACAGGCACAAAATATCACAGAAGTGGATGCAGAACATTGAAAAATGTTCAAATAGAAATAACATTGAGTGAAGCAAAGAGTAGTGGGTTGAGTGCATGTAAAGTATGTAATCCTTGATAGTAATTAATACAAATGTGTAAATATAGAGATATTGAGAGGGGTTTTATAATCTCTCTTATTTTATTGTTTATATTATTACTTATTAATCAAAAGAAAAATATTAAAAATAAAACAAAAATCAATCCTAAACTTGAAGCGATAGCGAAAGTTTAGTAAGGGAAGTAGCGTAGCGCATGACCGCACGTTCTCTTCGTTACTTTGACTTGTCATGATTTTTATTATATTATTTATTATTTTTGCTAGGGCGATTTCCATCGAGGATCATTTCAGCAATTTTGGTGTCCCAAAATTACTTCATGAATTTGATATTATAAATATTATTTTGAATTGTTTTATTATAAAGTATGATTCACTGTATTAGTGAAAAAGGATATTCTCTGTATATAAGTATAGAGATATATCCTTTTGTATTATTAGATAAATTTAATATATCTATTGTTAGATTCAACATCAATATTATTATCTTTAATATATTGCAACATTAGAGGTTTGGTCATTGCCTTTTTAAATGTAATATTTACTATATCTAACAATTCTTTTACTTTTGCTTTGCTTAATCCTTGTTCTAATAATATATCATTTTCAATTAATTCATCTCTATAGTACTCATCAAGTCTAACCTTCTCAAAAAATTCAATTAGCATCTCGACTACATCTTTCTTGTTGTCTATGGTTTTACCACTCTTCTTTGACTTATATTCAATTCCCCAATTATATGTAATCTGAATATCAGGCATAGCTTTTGCGATAAGAGCATCTACTTCCTTATCTCTATTGATCAAATAGGCGTATGTCTCAGGTGCTTCGCCATTAACATATCCTCTACATTTAATTCTATTAAGAGTTTGAACAATGAGTGAAGAAATAGTGGATACTTTTACTTGCTCGAACTCTTTTTGCTTATATTTTCTATTGCCTTTCACTGGAACAAGCGTAGTATCTAGTGAATTAAATTTTTCTGCTGTTAATTCCTCTTCTTTTACTGAACTAGTAAAATACATTAAAGGATAAATAGCATCTGGCAATAATTGAATACCTAATACAAAGATTTTGTCAAAATCACTCCATTTATTACTCCCTATTGTACGTCCATAATGAGTTACATCAATTTGCTCTAATTTCTCATATCCCTTTAATGCGTCCATAATCATCTTATCTCTTTCTTCACTATTGGTTACAATTAATACCTTTTCATCTCCAACTATTTTACTCTTGATATCTTCAATTATTGCATCAAGCAAACCATCTTCTAATCCTTTTTTCATTGAAGCTGAAGATCCAGTAACCCCATTGAAAATATTTAAGTGCATGTTTTTATATGATTTTATTTGTGGTAAATCTCTTACTTCTGAATTATTATCAATTTCATACAAATAGTTAATTCCTGATGTAGCATCTAAAGTTACCTTATGAAAATAAGGATTATTCATATCTATGTACTTATAAGTGATGATGGATTTATACTTGATATCCTCATGAATATTTACATATCCACCTGTTGCCAACATTGTTCTAATTGCCATATATGAATCTTTTGCTTGTTTATCTTTGCAAGAGAAAAATAACTCATCTAATCCCTCTGGTACTTCAATATTATCAAACTCACAAAAGAATACACTGTTTTTCTTCGTGTCATACGGTTTTAAAAATTCTTTCTTAATCTTAGTTACAAATCCATTAAATCTATCATAAATATCTTCATTACCCATATTCATGATAGCATTCTCCATATCTGAAATTGATTTCATTGTGACTGTCATAAATTGAACATTATTAATTGCTTCATCCACAATCAATCTCTCCCTGTAATATGTATTATATTTACCATGTTTTGTATTAATTCTTTTATCAGACCACTCACATAATTTATTTATATCATCTCGATCAATAAGTTGTAAGTAACCACTATGAGTTAATACAATTACTGGATATTCTTTCAACTCATCATTAGAAATATCACTTCTTTTTCTATTATTCTCTTTATCAAATCCTGAGTGATATGCATATGCTAAATCTAATTTTGCTTTCTTATTAATTTCTCTAACTGTTTCATTACAATCTTCTTTTGTAAGTTTTAATATTATTGTTCCTGCATATGGTTGTAATATTTTATTTCTTAACATATAGGAAATCCCTGCATTCATAGCTGTTGATTTACCGCATCCCGTAGGAAAATTTATTATTGCTTTCTTGGATGTTATTGGATAAAACATTATGTAATAGAGCAATTGATTTAATCCTTTATAATATTCTCCATCCTCTGGTACAATTACATTATATTCTGCTAAGTCCTTAATTGTCAAATTTACTGCTTCAATTACATGATTTTTCTTTGTTTCAAGTTCCATTTTCT
>Ga0209728_1001937_pt1 | contig 11337 bp, 8 predicted proteins | sample RifGroD1_FD_183997 | JGI IMG/M metagenome (GOLD analysis project Ga0209728, IMG submission 183997) | Groundwater microbial communities from Rifle, Colorado, USA - Groundwater D1 (SPAdes) (version 2) | ecosystem: Environmental > Aquatic > Deep subsurface > Groundwater | place: Rifle, Colorado... | reverse complement strand
TAAGCAGAGCTTGTTTTTCGCAAGCTCAAAATAAAATGGCAGAGGAAGTAATTCAGATAGACATTTTAGAGCTTCAACAAAACCCACTTCAGCCCCGTGGTGCCATTACCCCGGAAAGTTTGGTCGACTTGGTTGATTCGATAAGAGAGCACGGCGTTCTTGAGCCCCTAATTGTTGCCAAAACTCCCGCCGGATATCAAATCATTGCCGGGGAGAGAAGATGGCGCGCTGCAAAACTGGCGGGAATGAGCCACATTCCGGCCATTATCAGAGAGACTTCTCCCAAAGGAATGCTTGAGATGGCTCTTGTCGAGAATGTTCAGAGGGTTGACCTAAATCCTCTAGACAGGGCCAAAGGATTTGAAAGGCTGATGAATGAGTTTGGCTTAACGACAAGTGAAGTCGCAGTAAGAATTGGTAAATCAGTAGCCTATGTTTCAAATTCGATTCGTCTTCTAACACTACCCGACGCATTGAAAGACGGACTGCTTTCGGGGCTTATTTCTGAAGGCCACGCCAGGGCCCTGGCGGCAATCGACGACCAATCTCTAATGGTCGAAGCCTACAAAATAATTCTTAGGGAGAGCGGTTCGGTGAGAAGAGCCGAGGAGTTAGCCAGGCGAATGAAAACTAAATCCAAGCAGTCGATGGACAGGTTGGGAATAAGAAAGGACCATTTAAGGGTTGTTTCGGAGGAGTTGGACAAGATGCAGGAGGATATGCAAGTTGCCCTCAATAACGGTATCACCGAAGAAACCAGAAAAAGCCAAGTGAAACTCGTTCGTTCCCGACGCGAAACCAGAGTGACCCTAGTCTTTAAAGGCGGATTAGAAGAGACAGAGGATAGGCTTCAGAAGGTCTACAAAGCGGTAACCAGCGGATAACAGCGTTACCGCTGAATAACAGCGGATTACCGCTTAATACTTCACTTTCACGACTACCCCGGCTGATTTCGGCGGCCAATAGACAAGCCAAGCTCTTCCGGTAATTTCTTTCTTTTCAACGGATCCCCAAGCTCTGGAATCGGAGGAATGGGAACGGTTGTCTCCCAAGACGAAGTATTCCCCGCCGGGGATAACGACGGTTGCTCCTTCTTGAAGAAAATTGCCGGCGGAGGAGTAAACGGTCGGGTCAAGATACTTTTCTTCAAGGAGCTCTTCGTTTATATAGATCTTCCCGTTTTTAATGGAAACCCTTTCGCCCGGAAGACCGATTATCCTCTTGATAAACTCCTCCCCATTGTTGGTGGGGGCTTTAAAAACAACGACGTCGCCCCGATTGGGTTCGCCAAAGCGGTAAGAAACCTTATCGGTTAAAAGATACTCGCCGTCCGGAAAGTTGGGGTGCATTGAAGCCCCTTTGATCTTATGGGGCTGCATGATTAAGAGGTAGACAAAAAGAAAGATGGCAACGGCAAAGACGATGACCTCAATGATGTCCAAAAAAAATGCGCCGAGACGCTTAAACATATTTATCATTATATTTAAGGAGTTAGCTATCGCACAAGGGGAATTTTCAGAGAGTCTATCGTTCTTTTAATTTCTCTGATCATTTTAACGAAATTTTCTTTTGAATAACCCAGATAATTTTTGGGAGAAATTCTTCTTAAATCTTTTTTGATGGGCTCCTCCACGGTCAGTTTTTCAATCCAGGTTTTTATGTCACTTTGGGTAAGCTTTTTTCCTCTGGTTAATGCCTTCAGGGTTTCATAAGCCTCCGGCCGGCCGCGGCTTCTTAAGTAACTTTGTAGGCCTTCGGCAATAATGCTCCAGTCGCTCTCGAGAGCAGAATCAATCTGTCCGGGATTGGGCCCGACCCGCAAAAGACCTTTGGCTGAAGAAATCAGGGAGATTTGGGAGTAGCCGAAGGGAAGGCCGAGGTTTCTCAATATGGTTTTATCGACCAGGTCCCTTTGCAGCCAGGAAACGGGCAGGACCCTGGTCAGGCCGTCGATTAGCCAATTCGACAGAAGGGCATTGCCTTGGGCATTTTCGAAATCAATCGGGTTTACTTTTTGGGGCATGGCCGAGGAGCCGAATTCTTCCTTTTTGACTTCCTGGATCAGCCAGTCGAGTCCGATATAAATTCTCATGTCTTGGGAGAGGTCGACCAGAATATTGTTGACCAGGGCAACTTTAGAAAGCAGCTCAACCAGCCTGGCCCTGGGTTCTATCTGGGTGGTATAGGGATTGGCTTCAAGGCCCAAAGATTCGACAAAATTTTTGCTGAACCTTAGCCAGTTTATTTCGGGAAAGGCAAATCTTTGGGCGGCTAGTGTCCCCACCGCCCCGGTTAATTTTCCCCTCAGTCTTAGTTTTTTTATTTCTAAAAATTGCTCCGAGAGTCTTAACCCAAAAAGCGCGACTTCCTTACCCAAAACGGTGGGGAGAGCCGGCTGGAGGTGCGTTTTGCCCGGAATAACAACATTTCTGGTTTTTTCGGCAAGAGTAATAATTGCCTGTAAAATTTTTGCCGCCTCGGGAAGATAGACGTCATTGAGATAATTGATTAAAAGAGAAGTTCTGGCTAGATTATCAACGTCTTCCGAAGCCAGTCCCCAATGGACCCAGCCTTCGCTGACAACACCGCCAAGGGGGCTGCTGGCCGAGATAAGTTTTTTCATAATTTTTGTCATGGCAATGACGTCGTGCCTTGCCTCCGCCTCGATTTTTCTTAAATCCCGATAGACCTTCGGGGTTATTTTTTTGTGGAGATTTTTAAGGGCGCTCTTTTCTTCGCTTTTCAGTTTTCTGATAACGCCCGCCTCAGAGAGGGCAATGAGGTAATAAGACTCAACCGCCACTCTGGCTCTGACCATGGCCTCATCGCCGAAGTATCGGCCCACCGAAGAGCCCATTTCTTCCCAGAGTCTTCCGTCTAAATTGGAAATTCCCGTTCCTTCCCGTAAGTCGGCTGCTTCCGGCGGGACTTCCAAATCTTTTATGCGGTAATCCGTTGTTTTTCTTCGATTTTTCATTAGGTAACCCTTGGCAGGATTGTCGCGCCTTGGTGCTTGCCCACTCCCACGAGAGTTATCTTTCTACCCAGGAGTTTTTGGATAAAAAGGATATACTTTTTAGCCCCCTTTGGCAAACTTTCAAATTTTCTGATGCCACTGATGTCTTCTTTCCAGCCGGGCAAGTATTCATATTGGGGCCTCACCTTTATTAGAAATTGGGCATCCATTCTCGGGGGAATGGCGTAGATTTTTCTTTGATGTTTGTAGGCGACGCAGACGGGAATTTTATTTAGACCCGATAAAACATCGAGTTTGGTTAAGGCAATTTCGTCGTTTTGGCCGGCTCCGACGATATTCAGGCCGTAGCGGATGGCCGGGGCGTCAAAAGGACCGCACCTTCTGGCCCTTCCCGACCTGGTTCCGACTTCACTGCCACGTTTTCTGACATAATTGCCAAAATGGCCAAAATTTTCGGTTGGCAAAGGTCCGCCGCCGACCCTGGTTTGATAAGCCTTGACCGAAACGATAATCTTTTTTAAGGACCTGACCGCCTTTCCGCCGAAAGAGCGGTGCAGGGCTCCGACCGAAGTATTGACGCCCGTGGTAAAGGGCCAGGAACCGTGACTCACTTCGAGCATGGCGCCGTGGGAATCCTCAAAGACTATTTTTTTATTCTTGTCCAAAGCTTTCCAGGCAAAGTCGATGGTATTGCCGACAAAGGGTGAGAGAAATTTTCGGGCATAAGCCATGTCTTTAATGATCTCTCTTTCATTTAGGTCTTTTTCGACTTTACTTTTTACTCCGGTTTTTCTTTTAACCTCCCTGACCATATCTTCGATAACCCCAATCTGATTTTTGAGTTCTGTCCGAACGCGTTTTTTCCAGTCGGGAGCCAGGATATCTTCTAACCTCAAACCTCTTCGATTAACCCTGTCCGAATAGGTCCAGCCAACTCCCAAATGAAGAGAACCGATGGCCCCTTTGCCCCTGGCTTCTTCGGAGAGGGCGTCTCTGACTTCGTGCCATTTCATCACGACATGAGACCTGGCGTCGATCATCAGATTCTTTGGGGAAACGGCAATGCCGAGTTTTTTTAGTCCGCTAATTTCATTAATCAGAAAAAGCGGGTTAATGACAACTTCTTGGCCGATTAGGTTAAAGGAGTCCTTATTAATAATAGTGCTGGGGATTAGGCCTAGTCCGAATTCTCCCTTATCAGTCACGATGGTGTGGCCGGCATTATGGCCGCCTATTATTTTGGCGCCGATTTCGGCTTTTAAGGCCGAGACGCATTTGCCCTTACCGCTGTCGCCCCAGCCGGCATCGGTGAGGAGGATGGCACCGTCTTTCCAGTTCTTAAAAACAGAATTCATCTGGAGTGAAAGGTTGGCCCCCAAGCGCCCCTGACCCGGCGCGATTCCTCAGAAAGTTCCCAGAGAAATTCCAAGTCGGCCTCTTTATGCATGTCGGGGATCGACAAGAAACGTCTGCCGCTTGAGGTCCCTTGAAAAACAAAAGGCGGAATCAGGAAATTAATGATGGTATCGAGGATATGGTCCGGAATACTGGCTAACCCCAGATCTATCTTTTGAAATCCTCCCAGCCCTTCGGGGGCAAACGGCCTTCCGTTTTTCATCAGTTTGCCGACGTGTTCTTTGTTGACGGCCGAGGCTTCACCGTTATAAGGGATGAAGTAACCCGTCCCGTTGACAAAAGGAAATCTTCCGCCAGCCGACTCAATGCCGACGAAGTGGCTGGGCTTGACCAACATCGAAGCACCTAGCAAATACGCCAAAGCCCAGAAATAAGAGACGCTGCTGTCAACAAAAATTGGAGCGTCAACCTTACCCCGCATTCGCCATAAATCCCTCAAAACCGAAACGGCGACGCCGCTGACAATCGAAGTGGTACAGCGAAGACCCCCGGCGATTCCTTGTCCGACCGCATCGGCCCCGGCATCGATCAGTTCCTGGGCCGCTTCGACGCTATTGGCCTGGCCCGCAAAAATTTCCAGGACGTCGCCGAATTCTTTCCTGAGTCTTTTTACGGTATTGACCGTTTCCTTTGAGACCTGGGGGTTATAGACCCTGACGGCAAGAGAGGAAAGCTTTTTCTGTTTAATAAGAGGGATAAGAAGCTTGACTCTTTTGACGGCTTGCCGCTCATCGGTTTCAACGGTGATGCCGATTTGGGAGAGCCAGAAAGAAAGAAGTTCTTTTCTATCGGGCCTATTTTTCCATAAAGGGTCTTTAGTAATTGCCTCATGGAGTATTTCTACGGCCGCGGTCGTAACCTCGGCCTGAATTTCGGGAAAAGCACACAGGCTCTCCTTATAAGTAGTGGCCAAGACGCCGCACATGGCCGAGACCGCGACCATTTCGGGGTTGCCCGTTGTCATCGAGCCGGTGGTTAAAGGGACTCTTACTCCCACCCCTTTTTTCCTGCTCGTGGGAATAAATGGCCCCTGGGCAAGAAGTTTTCTTCGGTGGAGTCTTTCGGAGGTTAAATCGGGCTGAACCGGGGCAACATCGGAAAATGTTAACAGGCGATGCTCAACCTCGGCTCGATCAAGGACCCGGCTGTGAGCCAAGGACGGTTTTTTAAACTCCTGTTTTTTGGCTTCTTTTAAAACTTTAATTCTTTCGGGGTGGTTTAAAATTGAAAGGGCATACATTCGGCTTTTTTCGGCTTTAGCGATAATTTCTTCGGGCATGGCCACAATCTTTAAATTTTTGTAAAAGTCAGCCGGGGCGGTGATACTCGGAAGAGGTTTTACCCCCAGCTTCGCCTCTTCCCAGGTAATATCGTCCCCGTCTGAAAGTTTGATGTATAGATTTCTTTGAAAGTTAAAACGCTCTTTTGCCGTCGAGAGATTTTTCGGAGGGCTAATCAGTTCTTCGAAGGTTCTATTCTTGACTTCGTCTAGTACCTCGGGGTATTTTTTACCCGAATCGACTAGTGAGGTAAGGACCTTAAGCGGTAATCCGCTGTTATTCACCTGATTCATTCACCTGTAACGATATGAATCATTACGCTTTAATTTACCCAGTAGTGAAAAGTTTGTCAACTGGTAGTGAAAAAAGTCTTGGTGGTATAATATTAGGTTGATCGGGTCGCGTAGCTCAGCCGGTTAGAGCGTACGGTTCACATCCGTAAGGTCCCTGGTTCGATCCCAGGCGCGACCACAATTTTGTTATACTAAGTCAATGAACAATAAAGTTATTTTTTATTTACTTTGGTTTACGGTTCTTCTTGTTGGGCCAATAACGTTATTAAGGGTAACTCCTCTCGATAAAGCATTTTCCGACCCCCTGGTGACAATCAACTTTTTCCAAAGGCTAACCGGTCTTTTGGGATTTGCTCTGCTTTTTTGGCAAATCATACTGGGCGCTTTTATGCAAAAATTGATTGAAAAACTGGGTGCATGGATTTTCAAATTTCATACAACCGAAGGCGCCTTTACCTACGCTTTTGTTTTCCTTCACCCTCTTCTTTTTGTTATCCTAAACTTCAAAGGTACAGGAAGCTTTGACCCCTTTTATGTTTTTACTGACATTTGTTTTCTTTGCCAAAACAATACGGAACTTTTTTATAATTTCGGCAGAGTATCTTTTTGGTTAATTACGGTAGCGGTATTGGCCGCCGTCTTAAGAACCCGGCCCTGGCTTAGAAATCACTGGAGAAAGTTTCATATTTTTAACTATTTTGCCTTTTTGCTAACTGCGGTTCATGCTAGGGGAGTAGGAACGGACGTAAGATTTGTCCCCTTTGTCTGGTTTTATTGGATTGCAGTAATTGCCGTTGTTCTTACTATTTTTTATAAATTCCTCTATCCGAAAGTTTCTAAACTACTCCCCTCTCAACAAAAACTAGAAGAGGTAAAATAAATATTACAATTAAAGTGAAGCACCTACATCGAATTTCCAGAGGTAAGGGGAGTTAATTCCACACCCTCCTTTTTTACGAGGAATGCTCAAAGGATCTTTATCAGGACCTCTCCAACCCGAAGGATCATGGAAAGAAAACTGAATGCCGTTTGGAGCAGAGTATGTACAGACAGGCGGATATAACGGGGTGGCCGATGGACGAATATTATAGAGAAGTCCTTGCCAGTCACTTTTCTTCATAAAATTAATCAAAAGTAGTGAAGCTACGTTCTTGATAGGTTTCAGGACACCGAAGTGCAAATGCTCTCCGCAACCCGGACATCCAGTTGCTCCCATTTCTCCAATTTTGATTGAGGCCGATAATCTATCACCAGTATTTACGTTAATTTTATCGAGATGAGCATAAAGTCCATAGACACCCGAAGTTTGCTTTGCAATGACGACACAACCAAAACCGCCCGGTTCAGGAGTACATCCTTCATTTGTGTGTGGTGAGGTATATACAACATTTCCGATAGACACAGAGTAAACATCTTGATTTCCTGTTCCAGAAAAGTCGATTCCGTTGTGAGAGTCATAGCAACTTGTTGGATTAATACAGCTTGGATATGAATCGCCCGTAAAAGGTCTAAAAATTTCTGTTTGATAAGCATGGTCAAATAAAGCCCTCATTTTATCCCAAAAAGCAGATTTGAATTGGGCTGTATCATTCAAAAGCCTACTAGGATAACTATAAGGCAACTCAAACGAACCCATCAGAGGAATTGGTGTTGGCGTTGGAGTTGGCGTGGATTCTATGTTTCCAAATGCATAAAGATAACCATCATCGGAGCTTACAAAGAGCTTTCCATTAGAGATTGCGGGGGACGAATAAACAGCACCATCTGTTTGATATTGCCAAAGGACGTTACCCGTGTAAGCATCAAGGGCATAGATATTTTTGTCCTGAGAGCCAACATAAACGACACCATTGGCGACAGCTGGGGAAGAGACACTGGTGTTTCCTGTAGCTAACGTCCTATATAACCAAATAAGATTGCCGTTGTTTATGTCTAATGCATGAACATGGCCTGATAAGTCTTGCACATATAAATTTCCATAAGCAATTGTAGGTGATCCCCACACAGAATCCTTTCCTCCAGTGTATGTCCATTTTTCCTTTCCAGTTTCTATGTCGATGGCATATACATTTTGAGTTCCTGAGCCAACGTAAACAGTATCATTAGTGACGGAAGGTGAGGAATAAGTTACTCCACCAGTGTGAAATTGCCATAGTATCGTTCCATCGGATGAGCTTAGAGAATAAAAAAGTCCGCTCCATGTTCCTACAAACACACGGCCATTGGATATTGCTGGCACAGCGATAACACCATCATTAAGCGGTGGAGATGTCCACAAAAGTTTTCCGGTATACATATCTGCGGCTTTTACGAAATTGTGACTTCCGAAGTAGAGAATTCCATTTTCTAAATTAGGATCTCCGGCCCCATTTGGTAATAAGTCAAGACGCCATTTTTCATTTCCTGTTTCGGTGTTATGAGCCACCACACCACAATTAGAAGTGCAAGGGTTTCCTTCAAAAATGGTGTCGTTTGCAAGAGCTGCGCTTGAATGAAGAGATGCAGGCGTGTCTTTAGACCAAATGAGATCGCCCGTTAGCGCGTTGTGGGCGAAAAGTCTTCCGGCAAATTCCACAAATACTTTTCCATCAGAAACAACCGGAGAATTCGGGGCACCAGAAGCTCTGGAAGATCTCCACAGCAGTTGAAGCGGAGGTTTGAGTGAGGTTTCTTCCGAGCTGTAGCCAGAGTGTACGGGGTCTTTTCGGAACATTGGCCAGTCCCCAGAAGTCTGGGCTTTCGAGGGTGAAACTTGTAGAAAGATTAAGATTGGGGAAAAAGTTATGAATAATAACAAAAGGGCAAGTGGTTTTTTCATTTCAATCCTTTATTTATTGTTACTACCCTAAACAGATTCTTGTCAACATGCAACTTGATGTACTATTAGTGTATGGGAGTGAATTTTACTAATGAGGTAACATCGCTTTTGTTTTAATGTCTTGGGCCCCCAAAATAAGAAGGACTATCCTGGTACACAGAAGTACTAAAAGCCTTCTTCTATTTAACCACGGGAACAAACTTCCCATATTGATTCTTTTATATCTAGCCCTTATATTTTCAATAGACAAAAAACAAATTCTTGCTTGCAAAATAGCTCGCTGCCACATTATAGACAAAAATGACATGGTTTAAGAAACACAGTTACGTTTTTGCTTACTTCTTAATCCCAATTTTGATTATTCTTTATTTTGTTTTCTTTTTAAATAGGAGTCTTGCTATTTATGATGAGGGCTATATATTGGAAGCATCAAGACTTATTCATCTTGGTAAAATTCCTTATAGAGATTTTTATTTTCAATATACACCTTTAATTATTTGGCTGGGAGCACTCTGGTTCAAAATTTTTGGTGTTGGAATTTTGAAATTGAGATGGTTGGCTCTTTTAATTTCCCTTGCAACTGTAATAGTCGGCCACTTTATTGCTAGGAAAATCTTTAACCGATCTATCGTTTTTTTAGTGACTCTTGGTTTTATTGTCTGGGGTTTTCCACAAACTAATTTTCTTTGGCCTTCGTCTACTGCACTCTTATTTCTGTTTCTGGTCATTTATTTTCTAATTAAATTTACGGAAGAACCAAAAAATTTATATTTAATACTATCTGGAATATCTGTAGCTTCTTCTTTACTAACAAAACAAAATTTGGGATTAGCAACTTTCCTAGGAGCATCGGTCTATATACTCTACTTGTGGCTCAAGAAAAATAAGGGGTTTGGTTTTTTATGGTTTTTCGGTGGCCATCTCCTGGTAATCATGCTCGCAGCATTAATTTTAGGTATCGACCCAAAAACAATCGCGGGGCTTAAAGAGTTTTTAACGAGGTCGTTGGGTGTGATTACCGGAAAATCCCTTTTTGCTCCCTATCCGTTAATTAGCCGCTTGGACCCTGGTTTTTCAGGTTTGGCAAAGTGGGTTGGTAAAACATTCATATATTTTTTCCCGCTTCTTCTCTATATTATTTCAGCATTTTTTACCATAAGAAAAAGAAAACAAAAAGACCTTTGGTATCTTTTCTTTTTCCTAACTGGCCTATATTTTCTTGCGATGATATGGCCACTTTCTGACCTTGTTCACTTAACTTTTGCGGTTCCCGCAATCATTCTTATGTCTGCCGGTTTTACGCTTTTTAAGTCTAAATTTTGGACAAAATTTGCCAAAATTTCCCTAATACTTCTTATATTTGCCGGGTTTTATAAAACTTTTTTTATGAGATATTATACCTTTGAAACTCCCTACCTTCTGCAAACAAGGGTGGTCTCAATAAATGGGGAAAAATTCTATTTAGATGAAAAGTATTCTGTCATCGCAAATAGACTGTCAGAGTTAAAGACATCTGTTTTTAGAGGAAAAGTCGTCTTCGCGCATCCTTACATGCCGATGTTTTACTATCTTATTGACCAAACAGCTCCAACCTACGAGCTTTACACCGTTGATTCTCTTTTGTCGCACCCAGACCAATTGAAAGTAATTAACGAACTTAAGGAGAAAAACGTGGATTTTGTCATCCTTGAAACATGGAGAGAGAAAAATTCTCAAAATCTTATAACAAAGTATATAAGAGACAACTACAAAAAGATTGACCAAGTCTGGGATTACGATATATTGGAAAAGATTTGATTTATGGCCGCTAAAATAGGGAATCAAATTCCGAGATAACCAGATATATTCGTAAGAACTTTAAGAAAACTGGAGAAATTTGGGATTTCGAAGTATTAGAAAGAATTTAAATAGACTCCCTAAGGGTATAATCAGTTAATAGTGGGATATTTTAAGGAAACATTTAAAGGAATTTCTTGGATGGCGCTTCTTAGGGGCTCTACCCGAGGGATGGCTGTAGTTAAAGTGATCGTTCTGGCCAGGTTTTTATCGCCTTCCCAATTCGGGCTATATGGGATTGCGATTTTGGTTCTCGGGCTTCTTGAAATTTTGACCGAAACCGGGGTAAATGTAGTACTGATTCAGGAAGAAGGAAAAACGGACGAATATATCTCAACAGCCTGGGTCGTTTCAATACTCCGGGGAATAATTGTCTCCTTGCTTATTTTGGCCCTTGCCCCCTTTATTGCCTCCTTCTTCTCAAGTCCGACCGCCATTAATCTCATCCGCCTTGCAAGCCTGATTCCTTTGGTTCGAGGCTTTATCAACCCTTCAATTGTTAAATTCCAGAAAGAGCTTAAGTTCAATAAAGAATTTTGGTTTCGCTCGTCTATTTTCCTGGTAGATGTAACCTTTGCAATTTTATTGGGGATACTAACCCATTCAGAATATGCCCTAATCTGGGGAATGTTGGCGGCAGCCCTAACTGAAGTGGCCCTTTCTTTTATTGTTGTCAAACCAACTCCTTCACTCAAGCTGGAAGGGGAGAAATTTAAA
>Ga0209728_1001936_pt1 | contig 11340 bp, 8 predicted proteins | sample RifGroD1_FD_183997 | JGI IMG/M metagenome (GOLD analysis project Ga0209728, IMG submission 183997) | Groundwater microbial communities from Rifle, Colorado, USA - Groundwater D1 (SPAdes) (version 2) | ecosystem: Environmental > Aquatic > Deep subsurface > Groundwater | place: Rifle, Colorado... | reverse complement strand
AAAATGTGTTTTTAATTCATCCTCTTTCTTGTTAAATCGAGGCATTTCTATAAATATAAATGTTAATTTGTCATAAAAAACTTCGCAATACTGATCCTTTAATTTTATATTACTCAAATATCTTTCTGTTTTTTTATCTTTATTAAACTCAAAATCCAATATTGCAACACAATAAACAGGTTTTAGGTTATAATCCCATTCTCCTTTTTCTGCTTGTTCTCTAATTGGAAACGTTGAATAAAAAACAGTCCTATCTTTGAAGAAATTTATCTTGGCTTTCTGCGCTGCCCAAGGATGGGCGAGTGCAGACATTGACAAGGATGTCAAAATGTCTGCCATTTCGACTATAAAATATTCATTATTTGAACCTTTACAATATATATCAAAAATTGCTTTTCTATCATTTTCTATAATACCAAGATTTTCGGTTGGTTTAAAATCCAAATCAACTATCGTATGTTCATTTTTTAATACTTCATTCAAAAAATCGATTAATAAATCTTTACTTGCTTCTTCACCAAAGAGTTTTTTGAAACCAAAATCTGTATATGGATTTATATATTTTTCTTTCATTGCTTGCCTCTAAAAGGGAATATAATATATTTTGTGTAGGAATTCAAGTAGTTTTGAATCTACGATTTAAATCGTAGGTTTAGAAATAGAAAAGACCCGTAAGGCTTCAAAAACCCAACGAGTCTCAAGACTATACCAGCTGGATAGTATAATTTACAATGGACATGAAAAAAATGATGCCAATGATGATGTCTCAAGACTATACCAGCTGGATAGTATAATTTACATTTATCTTTATATCAAAATACTGAATATATTATAAGTCTCAAGACTATACCAGCTGGATAGTATAATTTACTCTCCAATTTTTAATTTGTTTCTATGAAACAAGTTAGGATATGCGAAAATTGGAACCCACCCCAAAATTACATAAAATTTGTCAAAAATAGGGTAGGTTCCGGACTTTTACAATTTACATTTTGTAAAATAGTACAAAGTTGTATCAAATCCTAATTCTATCAAGAGTTATCTGATTATATTATAAAGGCAATTTCACTGTCAAGAGTTTTTTGTATATTTAAATAAGTCATTATATTTCAAAAAAGATTAATTGATTTTTATTATGAATAGTAGTAAAATAGACATTGAGTAATTAAAATGAAAAAACAAAAAAAACATGTGACCAAAGATTATTTTTCTATCGAAACTCCTGACAAAATCATTATCGAATATAAAACGGCAAGTCCTTTTGTTAGACTTGGTGCTTTTATAATCGATACTATTATTTTTTATTTGATTTTAATTGCAGTTGTTGTTTTTTTATATCTTGCACAATTTATTACTTATTTTAACAATTTGTTTAAAGATAGTATTCAAGAAGGTGTAATATTCTTTTTTCTTTTTATAATTTATTTTGTGTTAAGGTGGGGCTTTTTTGTTTTTTTTGAAGCGTTATTTAATGGTAAGACTCCTGGTAAACATTTACTAAAATTAAGGGTTATAAATTATCAAGGTAAATTCTTGGATATAAAATCAATAGTTTTAAGAAATTTTACAAGGATCATAGATGAAGACATAACATTCTATCTTGGGGCTTTTTTTGCGATGATGTCAAATAACGAGTTTAGGCGAATTGGGGATCTGATTGGAAACACTGTTGTTATAAAAGAAGAAAGCCTAACTAAAAAATTGCCAGACTTTAATATAAAAGTTGAAAAAACTCAATTAGAAACAGATTACAAAGATATAATTATAACAAAAAAACTAAATGAAAACGAATTATATATTTTAAGACAGTTTCTAAATAGTTACGAAACATTCTCTAAACAAAAACAAGAGGAACTTGGTAGAAAAATGGCAATATCTATAAAAAATAAGGTTAAAGACAACGAAGAAATCGTAGACCCTATTTTATACCTAAAAAATGTATATTTGAGGCATCAAAATGAGCACTAAATCAGAAAAATTTATCTTAGAACGCAAAGAATACTGGGAAAAAACTTACAACATAATAACCCAAATCGAGGAAAAAGGAATTACTTCACTTTCAGAAGAGGATTTTTTGGAATTTCCAAACCTCTATCGTAAAATTTGTACTGACTCGCAGACTGCAAAAATGCTTGATCTTTCCCCAGACTTAATCGAATATGTGGCTAATCTCACGACAAATGCACACACAATTTTATATTCTTCACCCAAAAAAAGTGCTGATAGGTTTTTTGACTTTTTTTCTCATGATTTTCCATTTGCTTTTTTTAAGAATTGGATTTACATTTTGGTAATTTTTATTTTATTTTTTGGAAGTGCGATTTTGACTGGTGTAATTGTTTATAAAAACCCACAATATGTTAATAATATTCTACCCAAACAATCAATCGAGCAGATGAAGGATATGTATAAAAATGAGATGCAGTATGATTTATCGCAACGGTTTTATATGGCCGGGTTTTATATTTCAAACAATATTTCGATTGCATTTACATCTTTTGTGCTTGGTGTTACTTTTGGGCTCGGGACAATTTTGGTAGTGCTTTATAATGGAATGGTGATCGGTGCAGTTACTGGCTTACTGATTTCTGCTGGCTCTGGCACTATTTTTTTTAATTTCGTCGTTGCTCATTCGGCTTTTGAGTTATTAGGAATAGTTTTATCAGCGGGGGCTGGTTTTGCCATAGGTTCGTCGTTAATAGTTGCAAAAGACGAAAAAAGAAGTCATATTTTTGCCAAAAAAGCACGGGAAGTTGTACCGATTGTTTTGGTGGCTGGATTTTTTATATTCACAGCAGCTTTTATAGAAGGATTTATTTCGCCATCAAAAATTGATATAAAAATTAAAATAAGTGTTGCAATTTTTTCTTGTTTGATTATTATAATATATTCATATAAGGTATTTTTTACAAAAATATACAAAAATATTTCAAGAATCAGGAGAACATTATGATTAAAGCATCTATTGTTGGTATTTCTGGCTATGGAGGTATAGAATTATTTAGAATCTTACTAAACCATCCAGATATTAAAATAGTTTCTATATATTCTGAGAGTAACAAAGGACAAAAAATTGGGGCTTTGTATCCTCAGTATTCTCACTTAAACTATGTTTGCGATGATAAGACTCCAGACGAGATTGCAGATATAAGCGATGTTATTTTTACCGCTGTCCCTCATGGTGGAGCATCAGTGGAATATGTTTTGGCAAGCATTAAAAAAGGTAAAAAAGTCATTGATTTGAGTGCAGAGTTTAGGTTAAAAAATAAAGATACCTACGAAAAATGGTATGAAACAACTCATCATCACCCAGAATTACTTGCAGGAGCTGTTTACGGACTACCAGAGTTACACAAAGAAGAGATAAAAAAAGCGAATATTTTAGCAAACCCTGGCTGTTACACAACTTGTGGGATTTTGGCAAATGTTCCTCTTCTAAAAGAAAAAATTATTGACGAAACATCAATAATTATCGATGCAAAATCTGGTGTATCTGGTGCTGGTCGTAAGCCAAAGCAAAACCTACACTTCCCAGAGCTTAACGAAGGCTTTAGTGCTTATGGGATACCAATTCATAGACACACCCCAGAAATCGAGCAAGAATTGAGTCTTGTTTCTGGTAAAGATATAATTATAACTTTCTCACCAAATTTAGTTCCTATGATTAGAGGAATTTTATCTATTTCATATTCAAAAAATATAAAAGGTACTAGCCAAAAAGAATTATATGAACTTTACAGAAAATTCTACAAAGATTGTCCTTTTGTCAGAATAGTTGACGACCTACCCAACACAAAAAATGTTGCAGGGTCAAATTATATTGATATAGCAATTAGAATTGATCCTCGTACAAATAGAATCCTTGTTATCTCTGTCCTCGATAACCTAATAAAAGGTGCAAGTGGTCAAGCAGTACAAAATATGAATATTATGTTTGATCTTCCTGAGACAAAAGGGTTAGAATTTGTGGGGGTCTTCCCATAACACGGATTGGGACGGATTAGGGGAGATTGACACGGATTACGTTGGTTTTTATTTAATTGATTGATTTTTTTTATCTTTTGGTTATTTAATAATCCAAATTTCGATTTAATAAAATAAATCTTAGATAAACCACGAAGAATTGGATAAAATTTCAATAAAATAGATATTTTTTTAAATTTATTGGAGTTTTTAATCAGAATTCTCTTTTTTATTGCATTTACTTCGTGGTTTAAATTAATTTTTGAGGCTATATTATTCTGATTGCAATTTTAGAAATAGAAAAGATTGGGTATATAATACCTTTTCTCTATTTGAATAATTGTCCTTATAATAAATAATATATTTTGGTGAAAATTTCGATAATTTTTAATATATGACTTTTCAATACACATCAGCATATTTTATATCTGTTATGATTAGATTTATTTTTACTGTTGCATTCCACTCACCACTTAGCACTCTAAATTTTGGTGACTCAGCAAGTAAGATTTTACCTTTTATGAAGAGGGGGCGGGATTTGATATTCTTTTTTGCTCCATTTAAAACAGCATTTCTTAGTGCATCTTTATAAACCTCAAATCTTTTATCCCAACTCGCAACCCAAGTGTCGCTCGATGTCCCAAACGAATTTTTTGCAATAGATGAGCCAAAACCTCTAATGTAAGATTTTTGATTTTCATTTAACCTATACAAAGCCTGTATTCTAATACTAATTTGAGATTCCTCAAGTTGTGTTAGGGTCAAATTTCTATCTTCCTTTATAATTACAATATTTTTTAAGTCGAAATAACCTTGGGACTTGTTTAGAGGATTTTCAACTTTGTAGGTAAAATTATAACCAAAAACCATTCCAGAAAGAAATTCTAAAACCTCAGTTTTTGCAATCCCCACAGCCTCATCTTTTGTATAAGTTTTAGTTTCAAAGCCAAGTATTTGTTGTCCAACAGGTCCTTCACCAAAAACTTGTACATAATTTGTATAAATATCATCAGAATAAGCAAAAAAACTACAAAATATAATAAAAAAAAGACTAATCCGATACAATTTGGTTTCCACCTTGCATTCTTGCTATTTTTAGATAATTTTCAGCCTCATTTATCAGAGTTAGAGGATGAATATTCCTATTATTTTTAAAAGATATTCCACACGAAAAACTAAGTGCTATGTTTCCATATTGGTTTGATATTGGATAATTATGTTTTTCTATATCAGAAATCCATTTTTCTATTTTTTCGATTTCTTTCTCTTTGTTAGAATCTTCACCTATTATACCAACACAAAATGGAGGAATATTAAATATATAATTTGCTCCAAAATCATCTAAAACCTTATCTAAAACATTCTTATTCAACTTTTCTTTTTCTGTATTTTTTAGGTCAAGTTTGATTTTATCTATATTATCCATTCCAATTATTGCAACAAAAACGTCATCGCCTTTTTTCTCCATTTTTTCTTTTAAATACTCAATTGTATCTTCTTGTTCTTTATGATTTAAGAATATCGTTTTTGCTTCTTCAGAAAAAAAGTATTTTAAAAAATAAAGAATATCTGCTATTAAAAAATTATCTGACTTATTCCATTCAAAATAAAAATAGCCAAAAAGTTTTTTTATAGTATATGGGAATAATGGAATACAGACATCACCTTTTTTGTCTCCCTTTAAAGGAATTTCAATTTTTTCTTCAGGAAGAATCTCTTTTGTTAAAGGATCGACAAAAACATTTTTTTGAGAAACATAAATTTTTGGATTTACAAAACCAAAATATTCTTTTGCAATTTCTAAACCATCTTTAATGTAATCTTCTGGTTTAGTACCAAATTTTAAGAGGTTATAAATTTTCTCAAAAGGAAAATTAGACTTAAAATTATCTGATATTTTGAAGTGTTTTATCCATAAATCTTTATAATCATCAGTTATTTTTTCTTTTTCTAAATCAGGCTCTTTATTAATTGGTTCTTCTTCATCTTCTTCATTATAATCAGATAATAGACCATCAAATTCTTCTTCTGTTAAATTATAGTCTAATCTTTCGTCTTTATTTTCTTTTTCTCTCTGTTTTTCTTCTATTTCTTCTTTTTTAGAATTGCCAAATAAAATTGTAATTAGAAATAACAATATAAGATAAATCAATGCTATAAAAAGAAATAAGATTAAAATATTTGCTATATAATAATCAAGACTAAATCTATTGCCCCATACAATATAATTAAAACTGCCTATTTTCTTTTTCACAATTTTAACATTATTAGAAAGATTTTTTGGGACAGAGTCTGGATACAAAGTTGTGTTTTTGAATCTATTTTTATCATAAATTATCGGTATCCATTCTTCTTTTTTATTTTTAATCCATATCACATAAAATAAATCACTTTTAAAAGAAGATATTGTTTTATTCGTCAAAGTTTTATTTTCTATTTCCTTTGTAAGTTTAAATAAAACCTCTTCTATATCGTCATTTTGGTTTTTTGGTACTTCATAAAAATATTGAAAACTCAAAATAAAAACAGTTAAAATTACTACTAAAATTGTCAAAAATAGGATAATTATATTTTTAACACTCATTTTCTACCTCTTTCGTTATTTATAAGAGTTATACCAGTTTTTTTAAGTTTTAACTCTTGTAATTTTCTAATTTTGGCATTAAGCCATCTCAAATTAAAATTTTTTGCCATAACAAAAATTTCATCTTCTTTATATTTATCGGGAATTTTTACTGCTTCTATAAAGCTTATTTCTTCAAAACCTTTTTTCATTGTTAAAATTGGTTTTGCTATACTTTCGATAAAAAATCTTTTATAAAAAACAACTATAAAAAATATAACAAAAAATATTAGACAAAAATTAAGAAGTCTATAAAAAGCAATTGTTGAAAAAAAATCTTTTCTTGTAAAAAATATTTCAAATTTATCTTTAACAATTGATTCTATAAAAATTGTTATGTCATTAGAAGTTAATTCATAGATATTATTGTAAAAAATTTTATCTTTATATCTAAGTAAAATTATATTGTTAAAATTTTTTGTTTGAAAATCAAGTAATTCTGTAAAATTAGATTCAGGCATTGATTTGTACAAACCAATAAAATTGTTATTTCTTTTTCCCTTAATTTTTTATATGGAGACCCAAGTATTTGTAACTCTTGTAAAAAACTAATTAAAACAAAAAACATTATAACAGAAGCTGCAACTGTGGTGGTAATAATAGTAATGTTTCGTTCTGTCATAATTGATTTTGGATTTTTTATTTTTCCTGTTAATTTGAGTACCCTAAAAAATTTTATACTTTCGATAGTGATAAACATCTGATCTGATAATAAATTAAAGTTGACTCCAAGAATTTCTTTACAAAAAACTGGAAGTGAAATAAAAAACAACAATGGTACAGATGCAAGAAAGTCAGCCCATCCATTATTATAAAAAAAATAACTAACAAAATCTTTTTTCTTTAAAGAATCTATAAATTTAACCAAAAACTCAATAGTAAACAATAAATCGAAAAAAAAGCTTATAATTTTAAATAAAACTATAATTCTATAACTAAAACGAAGATAAAGAAAAAAATCTTGAATAAATATCTGAAAAAGAGAAAGTATTATTAAAATATTAATTATCTGTTCTAATCTATCGTGTATTTTTTTGTCCATCGAGTCTCCCATATAACACAAATTTAATGAGAGACACAGATTATGTTTATTAGAAGTTAAAATTATTTTTTTTATATTTAATTTAAACAAACACAATCCGTGTAATCTTTTTTTAATCTGTGCTAATCCGTGTTATATTCTCGATATTTTTTCAAAAAATTTAAGATAAATTTATAAATATACCAAAAAGTTTACAATAAAAAAATTTTGGTTAAATTACATTCTCCTTGAGTTTTGTCGTTCTTTTTTATTAGAATTTTTAATCAAAATTCTATTTTTTATTGCATTCTTTTCGTTATCTTCGTGTTTTATCTAAGATTTATTTTATTAAATCGATATTTTGATAAATAATATATTACACTTCGTAAATAATTACATTTAACTCACCAACTTTTTCTGCTTTAATAAAAGTACCATTTATTTTAAATCCATCGTAATTTTCAGGTATTTTTATAAAAATTTCGTTTGTATTAACAAATTTTGGATTTAATTTTATTATAATGTTATCATTTTCAACTTTAAACTCTTCAATTTCTGATGTCGGGAAAATATGACCAGTGCTTCCAAGAAGTTCAAAATCAGATTTGCCTATTTTATAAAAACAGATTGACTCAAACCCTTGTAAGCTAAGTCTTGTATTAGCTGCAATAATATCACCGTCAGTAAAAAAATCAGCCTCCTCTGGGATGTTAAAAGATACAAGGTACTCGCCGAGATTAGAATAAGCAAGGTATTCTTTACCATCAATGCTAAACTCAAATTTGTAAACATTACCCTCGTTTTTTACTTCTTTTATTACCTTAGGTTTTTGTGGAAATTGTGAAAGATATAAATTAAGAGTATCCTCATCGTATTTTGAAATATCATCTGATGTAAAAACGAGCCCACCAAAAATAAGATTTAACAAAAATAGTGTGTGTTTTTGCTCAGGGTCTAAGGCTACATTTTCTTCTCTTAAAACAAAAACATCTGGATCATTATGAAAAGTGTTTCCGTTTAATTGTCTTCGATAAATTGTATCTTTTAGTGTAGATAAAGTTGATATTCTTTCTCTATAACCTATTTTTTTGAGTCTTTCGTCCTCCCAACAATGAGGATGCACATCACAACCTATTCTACAATACTCAATCTTACCGTAAGCAGATGAAAGAGGGACACCGCAACCCAAAATTAACTTATCTTTTGTGATTTCTTTTAAAAAATCGATAGTCTCAGCCATCACTTGTCCTCTTGATTTTCCTTTTTGTGGGATCAAAGCCACAGCATACAAAAAGTCAAGTTTTACCATATCAAAGCCCCATTCAGAAAAAACCTTTTTAAAAACATCTTTTAAGTAATTTCTAAATCCTTCGTTATAAAAATCAAGAGCATAAAAAGGACCACTCCACCCATCATTATTTCCTGCAAAAACATATTTACCATTTTGATCTTTCAATACCCAATCATTATGTTTGGTAAAAATTTCCGACTTGTGCTCGCATATAAAAGGAGCAAGCCACAAACCGCTTTTGTATCCATAAGAATTAATTTTTTCAGCAATTTTTTTCATGCCATTTGGGAATTTTTTGTTAGTATTAAGCCAATCGCCAACAGCCATCTGATAGCCATCATCAATTTGAAAAATATCAATTGGAATATTTTTAGATTTAAAATTTTCGAGGTTTTGTAGAATAATTTCTTCTGTTATATTTGTAAAATAATTATACCAACTTGTAAAACCAGTTGCCATTTGTGATTTTGGTTTTTCTATCTTCATATTAGAAAAATAGTTATCAAAAACTTCATTTTCTTTGCCAGTCATAAAAAATAAGTTAAAAGCATTAAATTTTTTATCTGTTGTTAGACCAGACAAATCTTTTTTTATATAAATAACATTTTTTTGTGTCTTAAATTCAAAATATGTAAAGCCAGTATCTTCAGAAAGAGAGCCAATAAAATCAAGGTTATAATCAATATCTTTAATGTAAGTATGATTCCAGCTATGAAGCTCGCCTTTTTTACCAGAATATTTATGGAAATTGTAATCACCAAAATTATTGAGTTTGTACCTATCTACAATTTTAGATTTAGAAAAAAAAGGAAAACCAATAAGTTTATCATTAACTTTAACTTCTTCAGTACTAGACCATGATTGATAGCCATTAATTAAAATTTTATCTTCTTTTTTGAAATTGTAAGGTAGTTCGAGGTATAAATCTATTAAACTAATCTGAGTTTTAGGGTTTATTTCCATTGATAAAATAAAACCTTTTTCAAGTTTATTTGTAGAAATTATCGCCTCAAAATCGTCATTTGAAATATTTGATTCTGTTATTTCAAATAAATACTCAAATTTTTGGTTATTCTTAGAATATTTTATAATACAGTTTTTTATTTCCATAAAACAATCCTTAATTTTTACTTTAATCTTAATACTGTTATACGAAAAGCTTTTTAATTTGTCAAAAAGTATTTGGTTTAGCGAATAAAAAACTTATCTATAGACATACAAAATATTAATTATCTTTTTGAATGATATTAAGTAAAAAATTATGTTGTTATATAGATAATTTCAAGGTTTCTTCCTTGGAGATACATAATCAACTGCATTCATCAGAAAATATTCCTTTCCAAGAGTAAATTCTGGGTGTGGTGCAAATATTAGAACTTTTCCTTTTCCATAAATCCCAGTTATTATTGCTTCTCTTTTTGGCATTAAATCAGGAGCTCCGTTCTCTGCAAATCCCGTAACATAATTACATAAAATTTTATAAGGAGCCAAACCTTCTCTCTCAATAGGCTCAATCATAGTACCATTGACATATCTCATCCTAAAAGGACCTTTTATATTACCGAATATTTTCTTGCCTTCTTCTGTTAATTCTACCAACAAGTCGCCAGATCCTCTTTTCCAGTGCTCCACATTAAATGTATCTCCTGCAAAAACTCCCAGATACTCTGTATCTACACCAAAAAATGCTCCAGCACAAACTCCGATAAAACCCCCACCGTTTTTTATAAAATTTCTGATATTATTCATACCCTTTTCTCCTATAGGTTCACTATATTCATAAGGATTACCGCCTGGCACAATTAAAACATCAATTTGGCTTAATTTTTTTTCGGAAAAATCATTTGTATCCATATTTATAAAAGTATAATTCTGCTGATTTGTGAAAACATCACTAAAACTTGGTAAATCTCCTCCATCAATAGTATAAATTCCAATTTTTATAGCATTAGGATTTTGTTTGTTTTGTTTTTTTGAAGGAGTATAATCTATATTATAATATTCTTTTAGGGTTTTAACTGATTTTTCTACTCCATAATCTGCTGATAATTTAAAATATTTTTGAGCCATTTCATGATTTTTTTTGTCATAATAGATAAATCGGTAAGCCCATCCGTTTTCAGAATCTGCTTTCAGTGTTCTTTCCAAAAGGTCAATTTTTTTGTTTTCATCTTCTTCATCGTAAACTTTATTCAAGAAGAAATCAGAAACATCTTTTTTCAAATAGGATAATTTTTCCTGTTTTAAACTTTTTTCAATATATTCATCAGCTTTTTTGTAATCCCTCATTTTCCAGTATATAGTTCCGATATAAAATAAATAAAGACTACTTCCATAAGAAAGTTCAAGGGCTTTTTCATAATCTTTAAGCGACTTTTCATATTCTTCTTCATTATAATAAAAATCTCCTCTCGAACTGTAGAAGGATGGGTAATTTGGATT
>Ga0209728_1001935_pt1 | contig 11341 bp, 12 predicted proteins | sample RifGroD1_FD_183997 | JGI IMG/M metagenome (GOLD analysis project Ga0209728, IMG submission 183997) | Groundwater microbial communities from Rifle, Colorado, USA - Groundwater D1 (SPAdes) (version 2) | ecosystem: Environmental > Aquatic > Deep subsurface > Groundwater | place: Rifle, Colorado... | reverse complement strand
GTATTGTATTAAAGTAATTGATTTAATTGATAATAGAAAGATTTATTTATTGTTTGCACAAGATACTATAGGAGAATTAATTTATATAGCAAAAAATTTTGCCAGACATAATTTTAATAATATTAAAGATAGAATATCATTACTAAATTATCTAATTGAGTTATTTTATCATTCTACTTCTGTGAATACTTCTAATACTATTTCACCTGAAATTAATGATAAATATGATGATATGTTTCTAAAGTGTGCTATTGAAGGCAATGCAGAATATTTAATTTCAGATGATTTAAATAGTGGTATGCATGATGTTAATAAAAATTTAGGATTCAAAATATTAAATGCTAAAGATTTTTGTATGTTGTTTGAATAGGATGATTAATTTTAAGAGGTGAAATAATAATTCATCTCTTTTTTGTTTTATCAATATTTATTATCAAAAAAACAATTTATCCCATAACCATCTATAATATTACATTTATCATCGACATAAAATTTAAGACTTTTAAGAATAATTTCATTAAACTAATAATATAATTAACAATCCCTAATACCAATAAAATTATTCTTAAAAGGAGTGCATCAAAATGAAAAGAAAACTAACAATCCTATCATTATCTATACTAACATTATCTCTATTAACCATACTATCACTATCAATATGTCATAAATTATCAGACTACTTTATCACCTATCAACTAGAAAAAGACATGAAAAATTCTAATTATGTTTATACTTCATATAACACAGACAATAACACCAACAACATTAACACTAACACTATACAACAAGATTTAATTTTATCACAATCACATATTCAATTAAACAATCATAAAACTTCAACTATAATTAAAAACAATGAATCAGACACAACAAAGATTAAAAAATATATTCAACTAGGTATAGACAATAAAAACAAAATTAATGATAAACTAAAAGACAACACAATTAAAAACTCTAATTCAGAATCTATCATTATAAACAACACACTTCTTGAAATTGCTAGATTGTCTGCTGAATATTCTAATCTTCTAAAAGTTTATAATTTAGCAGATGCGAAACAATATTATTATCAAAATAAAGATAAATTAAGAATATCAATGGTTTTTGTTGAGAATGAAGACGAAAATAAGAAGAAAGATGAAGATAAAATAGGTAATGCAGTTGTAGTTATAGGTGAGAATATTATTCAACCTACGAGTAGGAAAGTTGTTAGTTTGGATGATGAGAGTGAGAATGGTGGAAATGAGAATGAAAGTGAAGATGAAAATAAACCTAAAATTAAATTAGTGACTTATGAATATGATTTAAACATTATAAGGAATAATAAAGTTTTTAAATTTATAATTGTTGAGAATGAAAAGAAAAGTATATTTGATGTTAATTTGAGTAGATTGAAGTACAATGAGTATTAAATTAATTAGTAGGTAATAGTAACTAATAGCAATTAATATTTAATTTATAGTATTTATTTAAAAGTATCTTATTAAATAAGATACTTTTTATTTGTTTATTTCTATTATTTATTTTTATTTATTCTAAGTTTTAAATTATTTTTAAATATGATAGGATGTGAATAATATTTGAGTTTAGCAAATAATTGTTGGCCTAAGTTTCAAGCAAATATAGAACATAATGGACAGTCTAATAATGATGTAAGAGATTTTGTAGATCCTATATTAATATGGAAACATACTATAACCGAACAATATGATTTATTTAGTGACATAGTTATAGATGAAAATAATACTATTTATTTTGGTACAAAATTTGGTAAAGTTATTGCTTTAAATTCTGATGGAAGTTTGAAATGGGAATGTGATTTATCATGGGAAGAATTAGATTATGAAGGAAATACAATAATAATTAAACCTGATTTACATTATGGTTGTCCTGCTATCGCAACAGATGGAACAATATATGTAGCAAGTGGAAGTGAAAATGATAATGATTATTATAATGGTTCAGGTAGATTATTTGCTGTTAATTCCAATGGTACATCAAAATGGGTATACCGTATAAATACTGGTTCACATTATACTAAACCAAGTCCTATTACAATAGCACATGATGGAACAATTTTATTTTCAAGTTATTATCCTTATGCTGTTAATCCTGACGGAACAAGAAAATGGTCAAGTAGTTTTGGTTATACTTTTTCCACTCCTATATTATATAATGATTATATATATGGTTTAGGAACAGCAGGAGGTTTACGTATTGTAAGTTTAATAAATGGAGAAATGATTTCTGATTGGGTTAATGTAACAGGTTCACCTGATATTCAACCAATTATAGGAAATAATATTTATGCAGGTTCTCCTTTAAAATCTATAAATCTATTAACTGGAGTTACAGAATGGGAATATAATTTAACAAATATAAATCCCGATAGTCTTTCATATGGAAATAATACAATATATTTTTGTAAAGGATTAAATATATATGCATTAAATATTGACGGAACATTAAAATGGACATATTTATTATCTGAAAGTTCAGTTTATAGAAATATTGTAATAGATTCTAATAATAATATTTATTTTATTACTTATTATAATGATGGAATTGCCAATAAAAATAAATTATATTGTTTAGATTCCGAAGGTAATTTAATATATGAAATAATTTTAAATGATACAATTGGTTATTGTAATCTTGCAATAGGTGGAGATGGATATTTATATGGGTCTAGTCAAAATTATATAGTAAAAATAGGAGATTATATTAATCCTCCTTTACCTCAAGTACAATGCAGAGCAACACAAATTATTACGTCAGCAAACACTGGGAAAATAATTTTGGCAGTACCTATATTGTGATTTTATTGATTGTTTAAAATTAGATATATTCTCTAATTTTTAAGTTTTAAGTTTAACAAATAAATATAACCTCAAATAAGCATAGACAAAATATCTACACTTAAATAAGGTTAAAGAGAATTGAGGAAGTATCGGATGCATGAAACAATGTTAAATCAATGTTAAATCAATATTAAATTATTAAATCTATGTAGAACTGTGCATGTAATACCTCCTACATGCACAGTTGATTACCAATAATATTTATGGGATATTATTGTTGACTGAATTATATCACATCATAAGGAGGAAGTCAACGTATGAATTCAAAAAATAATTGTGAAATTGAAAAATGTTTTATGGAGGGAGGAATTAATGTGGAGCCGTCAGAGATTAAAGAGAAGTTTAACGATATTCACGAAAAAATAATTAACCATGACGAGAGACTGTCAAAAATTGAAGTAGGTATGGTAAAACAATCAGAATCTTTAAAATATGTTATTAAAAATCAAGAAGAATTAAGTACAGATATTAAACTGATGGATTCTAAATCTACAACTAACAATAATTTAATATTAGGTAGTCTTAATAGTTTGATATTAAATAAACAAAATAATGAAACAAAAATTACAACTACTAAGATTGAAGGTGAAAATAAATTTCGTACACAAACTATTATTACTATTGGTGCTGTAATTACAACTTTAATAAGTTCAGGTGTAGCTATTTATACAGTAATGCATCAATCAAGTAAATTAGTGAATTAGATTAATAAAATACTAATATAAAAGGATTGATTAACTATATGATTAAGAATCTTCAATATTTTTATTCTATCCCATTAGTCAGTTATTTAAAAATGAATGGTTTAGAGATAGTTAAAACAAATAAACACAAAGATACTAAGAAAACAATTTTTTATTTTGAAGTAACAGATGAATTAGAAATATTAATTGATAAATGGAAAACAGATGAGTATTTAAACAATTTTATAAAATGTATGAAAGAAGTTAAACGGATTGTTAGAGTTTAACCTTTTTTTATTTTGTAGATTTATTGGTTTGTTGATTGATTAGATTTATTTTACATACAAAAAGGAGGAATTAAATATGTTATTAAATAAAACTGCAATAATAAAATGGCATCCAATTAATAAAAAATGGTATGAAGATAAAAAATACCATTATACTAAAATGGGTGATGAATTTGAAGTTAAAATAGAAGATTTAACTGATGGAAGTAGTGCGGAAGTTAATGTTAAATGTGATTGTAAAGATTGTAAAAATCCATATTTAATACCTATGCCTTGGTATAGGTATTTATTATATGTTAAAGAAGATGGTAAATATTATTGTAATAAATGTGCTAAAAAATTATATGCCAATGAAAGTATAAGAAAGACTAAATTAAATAATAGTAAATCTTTCTTTGATTGGTGTTATGAAAATTTATCTAAAGAAGAAGCAGATAAAATAATGTTACGCTGGGACTATGAGTTAAATATTGATAAATATGAAAATAAATTAAGTCCAAAAGATGTTTGTTTTAGTTCTAATGGATTTGATAAAAAAGGATATTGGTTTAAGTGTTTGGAACATTTTGAACATAAGAGCGAATTGAAAAATATTAACACTTTTACCAGTGGAATAGGAAGTATAAAATGTATTAGATGTAATACCATTTCTATAACACACTCAAATTATATTTGTTTTTTAGTAAATAAAAAAGATGCATATAAGTATTCATATGGTTCAAGAGAAAAAATTCTAATGAAATGTCCAAATTGTGGGCATGAAAAGAAAATGAGTTTAAATACATTAATTAATAGTGGATTTGGCTGTAAAAAATGTGGAGATGGAGTTTCTTTTTGCGAAAAATTCATGTTTAATTTATTAGAACAGTTATTAAATAAAGATTTTCAAACACAATTATCAAAAACAACTTTTAAATGGTGTTTAAAATTTAAATATGATTTTTATATTAATAAAATAAATACTATTATAGAAACTCATGGAATACAACATTATGAAGGTGGATTTGACAAAATTAAATCCACCAAACATATAAAAACATTAGAAGAAGAACAAAATAATGATGAAAAAAAAGAAAATTTAGCAATAAAAAATGGTATTGATAATTACATAATTTTAGATTGTAGATATAGTGAATTAAACTGGATTAAGAATTCCATATTAAATTCTGAATTACCTATTCTTTTAAATTTCAAAGAAGAAGATATTGATTGGTTAAAATGTCATGAATATGCTTGTAATAGTTTAGTGAAGGAAGTTTGCAATTTATGGAATAATGGAATAAAAAGTACAAAAGAAATTGGTGAATTATTAAAAAAGGGTAATACTGCAATAGTAAAATATCTTAAACAAGGTGCTATTTTAGGTTGGTGTGATTATGATCCTAAACAATGTTTATATAAAGAAGTAATTTGTTTAAATACAAATGAAGTTTTTAATGGTGTTATAGAAGCATCTAAAAAATGTAATATTATAAAAACAAGTATATATAAATGTTGTAAAGGTTGGCAAAAATCAGCAGGTAATTTACCTGATGGTACTAAATTAAAATGGATGTACTATGAAGAATATTTAAAAACAGTTAGTTAGATAATAATTATCTAACTAATAAAATAAAAAATAATAAAAACAAAAAGGAGAGATTAACTAAAAATGAAAATTGTAATTGACAAGGGGCATATTGGGTTAAATTCTGACTGTGGTGCAGTAGGAAACGGATTATATGAATCTGATTTAACGAATAAGTTAGGAGATTTAACAAAAAGTAAACTAGATAAATACATAGTGGATGTTAAATTTGCACCAAGAGGAACATTAACTGACAGAACAAATTATGCTAATTCTATTAATGCTGATTATTTTCTATCTCTGCATATTAACGCAAGCAACAATAATACAGCAAGAGGCTGGGAAACTTTTGTACATAATAATGCATCACAAAATTCAATTAAATATCAAAAAATTATTCATACTGAAATTATGAGTTATTTAAAACAATTTAATATTATTGATAGAGGAATGAAGAAAGCAAATTTTGCTGTTTTAAGAAATTCAAAAATGCCAGCATGTTTAATTGAGAATCTCTTTATTTCAAATATAAATGATGCAAAATTACTTAAAGATGATAAGTTTCTTGATGGATTGGCTGATAGTATAAGCAAAGGAATAGTAAAATGTTTCAATTTACAATTAAAAGAAAATAAAGAAGATAATAAACAAGAAGATATAGATGATTCAATAAAATTTAAATATAATAATCAATTAGTAAATCTTGATTATGTAAATGTAGACAATAAAGTTTATGTTTACATTAGAGATGTATGTGATTTATTTAATAAAAATATTAATTGGGATGGCAATACAAGAATTATATCAATTGATGATAAGTAAATAATTAAATAATTTTAGATAGGGAACAGTAAGGTAAGTACAACTTTAATGATGGAAGTATTCTTACATCCTTCCCTATCTTTTATTTTTAAATTTATGGTAAAAACGAAAAATAATTAGGAGGTTTTATGTTAAAAACTAAGGAAGTTATTATGCGTTGGAATCCAAAAATTAAAAATTATTATGTAAATTTAGATTATTTATTTACCAAAATGGGAGATGAATTTGTAGTTAAAGTAGAAGATTTATCTAAGTATAGTAGTAAATATGTAGAAGTATTGTGTGATTATTGTTTAGAAGAAGGAATAGAAACGATTGTTCCAAAACCATATCGAGACTACACTAGTCAAAATGAAATGTCTATTATTCATAAAGATTGTTGTAAAAAATGCATTAGTAAAAAGGTTATAGAAAGCAATATAATGATTCATGGTGTTAAAAATGTAATGGAATTAAAATCTAGTAAAGATAAAATTAAAGAAACAAATATACTTAGATACAATGTAGAAAACACTTTTCAATCTGAATATCATAAAGAAAAAATTAAGGAAACTATGAAAGATAGATATGGTGTAGAACATGCTTTACAAAATTCTGATATTTACGAAAAATTGAAATTAAAATATATTGATAAATATGGTGCTTCAACTCCACTTTTAAATGAAGAAATAAAAGAGAAAATAATTAATACTAATTTAGAAAAATTTGGTTGCGAAAATCCATTTGGGAATAAAGATATACAAGAAAAAATAAAAAATACATTATATCAAAATGGCACACAAAAATGTTCTAAACAACAAAAATATATTCATAAATTAATTGGTGGAGAATTAAATTATCCTATTTCTAGATGTAGTTTAGATATTGCTTTCCTTAATGATAATATTTATGTTGAATATAATGGCGGTGGCCATGATTTAAAAGTAACTCTTGGGAAAATAACTAAAGAAGAATTTGAAAATAAAGAAATAAAAAGAGAAATATTTTTAAAACAAAATAATTGGAAATTAATTAGAATAATATCAAAACAAGATTATTTACCTTCTGATGATAAAATAATAGAAATAATTACATATGCTAAATATTATTTAAATACAGGACATAGTTGGATTGAATTTGATATAGATAATCAATTAATCAAATATAGTAAATTTGAGGAATATTATAATTTTGGTGATTTAAGAAGAATAAGTTAAATATGTTGTAACTGGCTTATATGGTTTAATTGTTGCTTCTTTCAAGAAAAGAGAAAAAAGATATCCAACTGTTAAAGAAACAGAAGATATTTTATTTAAACATATTAAAAAAGTTAATATTGATTCTGTTTTTGTTGGAGAAGGTATTATTGATGCTACATTTATTACAAATCGTTGGCCTTTATATCGTTGTCAGATAGGTGCTTATTATAATAAATCTGGCTGTGATCAAATATTACAACAAGTTAAAAATTCTAATTTCAATACTTATATGGCAAAATATTAATATAAAAGAAAGGTAACTTTTTATCTATGAACGATTACCTAAAAAATTTCATAAGTCTTGAAGAGAGAAAAGTATCATCTTTAATTATTTGTTTATTAATAGGTTTCATCTATTCCCTCTATTCTTATCATATTCATGGTGACATTGGAGATAATTTATTAAGATTAGTTGAATTATTAATCTACAGTGTAGCAGGTCTAAATATTGTAAATGGAGTTGGGAATATTATGAAAACTAAAAAAGAATTTGATGATGTTAGTAAGGAGATTAGTGATAGTAAGTAATAATAAGTAATTTAACATCCTCTCTCTTTTATTATCCTACCACTCTACCTTCTTCCCTATCGTTATTTGAAGGAAATATGGTAGTTAATTGGAAAGATAGGGGAGATAAATTTATAAATTAAGAACAATAACCATAAATAAAAAGTAGGTGATTTAAAATCAATAATTTTAATTTTCAAAATAACATACCAAATGTAAAAATAATAAATTCTAGTTCAATAGATATTATACCAATTTCATCATCTGACGATAACGATCTAGTAGAAGGTGCAACTAAAGGCATATACATTGGGACTTCAGGTACAATTAGCGTGATCATGGCAAGTGGAAATGCAAGAGTATTACCTTCTACTTTAGTATCAGGAGTTATTCATCCTATTTCTGTATTAAGAGTATTGGAGAGTGGAACAAGTGCTACTGGTTTGATGGCTGTTTATTGATTATATAATATCTAAATGAATTTTATACTTCTATAGAAATAAGGCATCTCTATTTATGAGGTGTCTTTTTTGTGTGGAAGTATGCACAGATAAGTAGATAGGTAGACGTACTGACAAGGTGTAATCCTTAACACTTTCTATTTATTGATTTTTATTAAGGATTAGTAAGGAAAATAAAAATAATATTAAAGGAGATGTTGAAAAATGAATATTGAAAAATTAAAAAAATATTTAGAAACAAACAATGTAATATCTAATTACAGAAAAGTATGTGAAGAATTAGATGAGAAAGTTTTAACAGGTAATGCGAAAATATCACAATTAAAAGAATTAGAAAGATATTTTTGTTTCAATAAACAAGGAAATAAATTTGTATTCACAGAAGTTTATTCAGAACCAAAAGAAAAAGTAGATGGAAGAAAGAATACAAAAGGTAATAATAGAAAAATATTTTCAAGTTTTTTAATTCCTAGAGAAGATGAAAATAAAATTGGTGTATATAAAATAGTTTTAGATAACAATATTTATATTGGTTCAACAATTGATGGATTTAGAAATAGATTTAGGAATCATAATAATGAATATAGTAACAATGTTCCTTTTACTTTTGATATGTTAAATGATAGTGCAACATTTGATATTATAGAAATATGTGAAGGATTACAAGAATCACAGGTGCGAAATATAGAAAATAAATATATTCAACAATATCGAGAGGATGAAGATTGGAATTTAATTAATAGCAATGATGCGTGGTCATATACTAAAAAACAAAAGTTTAAAACTATTAAGATTCAGGTAAAAGAAGAATATTATAATAAAGTTTTAAAATTTTTACAAGATAATAATTTAGTTGATTAAATAAAAATAAAATTAAAAGGAATGATTATTCATGGAAAAAGAAAATAAAATTCCAGTAGTAACTATACATTCTCAAAGTTTAGCAGGATATTTAATGCTTAGTAGATTTATTTTAATTGATAAACGTGAAGATTTAAAAAATAAGAATAAAAATGTATTTATATTTAGAGAGTCACCAGAAATAAGAAATGCAATGAAAAAATATTCAAGAGATAAAGAAATAATTAATAATATTATTTCTAGTTAATTTTATTTAATTCAAATAATTAGGACAAAGGAGTGATACTTAATGAGTATTGAAGAAATCATTAAAATTAAATTATCTATAGGTATGGCAATTAAAAACTATAAAGAAATGTGTATCTTACTAGAAGAAAAAGAAAAGAAAGGTAAAAGTAGATTATTGCAGATTGCAAATTGGGAAAGATATTTTAAATGGCATAAAGATGGACAAAAATTCATAATTGACGAGGTGTTTGAAATGCCTATAGAAAAAATTGATAATAGAGGTAAAACGGAAAATAATAAAGCAAAATATTTAACCAATATTGAAAAGTTAGTATTAAACCTACTTGTGCAAGGTGGTTCTTTAGGATATGGTAAAATATTTTTAAGTAAAAGTAAAATACTCAAAGAATTAAAAATGATAAATGATAATTATTCATTTTGTAAATTAAGATTACCTAAATTATCAGAATTCATGAATATAAATAAGGAAGTTATTCAAGAGTGGTATGATTCAACTTCAAGAATGTTAGAAAATAATTTAGATAGTGCATTAAAAAATTTAGAATCCCAATCATTAATTTTTTGGAGTAAAGAAATAACTGTTGCAAAAGCAATACCTATAGCAGAAATCAACAAACCTAAAGTATCAAAAACTAAAACTGTAGATCAATATGATGAAGAAATAATTAACTATGATTATTTTGCTACTAATAAAGTAGTATTAAGATATAGAGAAGGTACAGATGATGAGAAAAGATTTATATTATATACAGAAAAAGAAGTTTTAAAAGAAATGGGTTTTGATAATAAAAGTCAAATTATTGCATGTGGTAAATGGCAAGATTTTATAGAAAATGTTAACAGTATATTATTAGATAAATTAAATATAGCATTTTACTATAAATCTTATAAGATTATTTTTAATATAGAACATATATTAGAAGAAACTATTGAGATTGATGATTTTAAATTAGATAAAATTGATCAATCAATTGAAAAGGGAAAATTAAATAGAGATATTATAGAGAGAATAGAAAATAATACTCTTAATAGACATGAAAGAGCAAAGAAAGCAATTAGTAAAATTTTAGGAAAACCAAAAAACAATACAATTTTATTTAGAAGTAAAAATAGTTATATTGATTATAATAATAAGTTAAATGATAATTTAATAAATTCTAATGCAAAAGATATAAAAAATGATGTTAAGAAGATTAAATTATAAAAATAAAATGTGTCACTTTCTGAAATACCATATAGTATTATATAATTATACACTTTCAGAAAGTGACACTTTTACTAAATTTACATTAATCAATTTAATATTATCTCAACTATTTATATAAAAGATCGTGTTTATTTACGTGTTTAAACACGTAAATAAAACAATTTTTTAATGTTTTTGTTTTATATTAAAATGTAATATACAATAAAAAATTTAACCCTACTCATTTTTATTATTTGAGTAGGGTTATTTTTACTCTTCTTCTTTCCTATTCTGCCTAATAAAAAACAATTAAAAATGTCTATATAGGATTTACAAAATTATACTTATACTTGAGATTTTATTTAAAATATATTCTTAGAATCATTTCTAGAACGTACTCTATTATCTCTAGTATTTACAGAACTATATGCTGATATATTTCTATTAATTTTAATACGAGTTTCAGCAACTTTCTTTTTAATTCTATCTTCATATGATTTATATACATTTTCATTAACAATTGTTTTGCTTAAAATTGTATATTTAAATCCAAAATTTTTATTATCAACATATATATTAGTTAATACTAAATTATATTCATTGCAATTTTCACATTTAA
>Ga0209728_1001933_pt1 | contig 11343 bp, 15 predicted proteins | sample RifGroD1_FD_183997 | JGI IMG/M metagenome (GOLD analysis project Ga0209728, IMG submission 183997) | Groundwater microbial communities from Rifle, Colorado, USA - Groundwater D1 (SPAdes) (version 2) | ecosystem: Environmental > Aquatic > Deep subsurface > Groundwater | place: Rifle, Colorado... | reverse complement strand
CCGAATGATATTAAAGGGATTTGAGGTGGATTGTTTTGGAGGGTTGGAAGGAGGTGATTGTAATGTAGTGGATATAGAAATAAATATTTTTAGTTAGGTATAGGACAAAATGAAATTGTCTATAATATAATCACAAGGAAATAAAAGGAGTGTGATTATATTATGCAAAGAGGAGACATATACTTAGCTACTGTAGAAAATAATGTTGGAGGTTCGGTGCAAACAATTTGTCAGCGTCCGATGATAATTATTTCAAACCATATGAGTTTGTTACATTCACCTGTTATTCATGCAATTCCGCTATCCAGTAAGGTTTTTAAGAAGTGGATTCCCACGCACGTTTCTGTGCCAATGGCGAGTAGCGGATTATTGAAAGATTCGGTTGCACTTTGCGAACAGGTGATGCTTCTTCCGAAAGAGGTTTTTAGCAAAAAAATAGGAGTATGCAGTAATTTTGTTATAAATAAATTGGAAGATGGTTTGATGGTACAGTTTGGGCTGTTTAATCATAATCAAAATGCAAGAAATAATGTTGCTTATGCAAATTAAGAAGGAGAGATATAAGAATTTAGTGCTTATTACAAAGGAATTAAATATACCAATTCTTAATAATGCAAAATACTATGAGGCATTAGGGTATTATATACCAAGATCACCTGTAAAAAATAACCCGAAAAAATTATCTGTAAAAAGAGGAACTACTATATTGGTAAAAATAGATGATGTAAATACAAATAGTAGTTCATATGTAGAATACTTTTGTGACTATTGTTTAGATAAAGGTGTTGAAACTAAATTATCAACTCCATATAAAGTTTACTTAGATTGTAGAAAGAAGATTGAAAAGGATTCTTGTAATAAGTGCAAGGGTATAAAAATTATAGAATCAAATCAGAAATATTATGGAGTAAATAGTACGGCTCAAATTAAAGAGATTAGAGATCAACAATTAAAAACTTTAGATGATAATTATGGAGTTGACAATCCCTTAAAATCAGAGGATATAAGAAAAAGAGTAGTTAAAACTAATTTAATAAGATATGGCGTAGAATATGGACTTCAAAATGAAGAAGTAAAACAAAAGAAAATAATAACATATTTTAAGAAGTATGGATGCCAGAACCCTATGCAAACAGAAAAGGTTCAACAAAAATTACAAAATACTTTAATGGAATTATATGGAGTTAGTTTTGCTGGTCAAATTGAAAGTGGTAAAGTTAAAAAAATAATAACATGTTTAAGAAAATATGGCGTAACTCATCCAATGAAAATAAAGGAAAAAGCCATAAATGCAAAAATTAAGGGTAACTTAACTATGTATAATAACCAAACTATGACTAGTTCAAAACAACAAAGATATATAAATATTTTACTAAAAGGGAAATTAAATTATCCTGTTGGTTTATGTAGTTTAGATATTGCATTTCCAGAGGAAAATATTTATCTAGAATATGACGGATCTGGGCATGACTTGAGCATAAAATGTAATTCCATAAGTAGTAAAATGTTTGTTATTAAACAAATGAAAAGATATTATTATTTAAAACATAGGGGTTGGTCGATGATTAGGTTAATATCATTAAAAGATTATTTACCATCTGATGAAATAATATTAGAATTAATAGATATAGCAAAGCAATATATAAATACTGGTCACTCGTGGTTTAATATATACATAGAAGAAAAGAAATTAGAGTGTCGCGAATATACAATTAATTATGATTTTGGTGAATTAAGAAAAATAGATAAAGAGGAAGTGCCAGTAAGTGGTTGAGACATTAATATTTAGTCTGATTTTTATAAAAACAAAATTATACATAAAACTAGGAAAATTCCAAATACATAAAGAATCATATCTAATAAAACCAATATTAAAAAGATGGAGCATCTATCCAGTAATAATTATGTCAATATTCTATGTCTACCTACAATGCACAATAATGAATCAGAATTACTATTTTCTTCAATATCAACACATAATTAAAAATGCTATACTAGGATCATATATGATCCTAGGACTTGATGTTCTATTTAGGTATGAGAAGTATAAGGAGTATATTATTGCCTGTTGTAGTCTCTTGGGTGGCTTTACATTGAATAAGATTGTAATGAGTTTTAATAATAATCTCATGCCAATTTTTCCATCAGTATCTTATTCAACTGGCTACACTCAGTATGATATGATTATGAATACTTCTAAATATGAAGATTTCCATATTCTTGGAGATCATACGACAAATCTAATTTTTTTATCAGATATATTTGATATGGGTGGATCTATTTGGTCAGTCGGGGATATTTTAGTCAGAGTATTTGCTTTTATAATTGTGTATTACTCGGTTAAAGAGATTAGCAAAATACATAAGAATAATTATTGAATCAATAAATAAAATAATACTTGCGTTACACCTTGTCTTATGGTATACTCATTATAGGTTAAGAAGTAAATAAGAAAGAGGTAATACATATGCAAGGTGTAACAAATGCTTTATTGAATTTTATTTTGGTAAGTGTGCCAGAGGAGTTATTCTTGACTGTCATGACTTTAATATTTTTAAAACGATTTGATATGCTAGATATACGAATGTGGAGACATAATTTAAAATGGATTATGATTCCTGTCATTCCAGTTGCAGTACTAATTAATTTATTTAGATATATAGTAACAATACCAAAACCGACAGCAACAATAATAGATGGAATTGTTTTTTACATATTAATATTATTGATTATTAAAAAGAATAGTTATAATTTTAATAGTAAGGATTTTCTGAGAATTTTATTATGTATTGCTTTAAGTCTTATTATATTAGGGATATTAGAAAATAGTACATATCCAGTAATTATGTTTCTTATAGATAAACCATTTGAATATTTTAAAAACAACATATTGTGGAATTTTCTATTAGTATTTCCATCTAGGATATTTGAATATATTATTCTGTTTTATTTAATTGTAAAACAGAATAGTGTTATAAAAACTAAATTATTTGAAAGTATAATTTGTAATAGATTATATTTTAAAGTGGTTATATTTCTAGCAATATCTTTTGATATATTATCGGTATATTTAGTTAAATTAATTGTTTATAATAAAATATTAGACGATAAAGTATCACTATTGGAAAAAGTTTTAATATCAGAAGTAACATTAATATTCCCTGTAGTAATTATATTCGTCTTTGTATTATTGATCAATGATTTAATACTCAAACAAAGGCAAATACAACAGACTTACGAAAATCTTGTTGATCAAGATGACGTAATGCTTGATGTAGAAGATTAAATGAAAGGAGGTGAAATTAATGAAAAAGTATGCTATCTTAGCCAGTGCTGTCACTTTGTTCGCTACAATGTTCTCAAAGGTATTTGCTTCTTGGTATTTTGCTCATCAACCTAAAACTCCTAATTGCATGAAATAATCATTATCTACATATAGGAGAGGACTTCGGTTCTCTCCTATAAACATAATATAAATTAATAAACACTTTCAATAATTGTGTTGACATATTCATACATAGTAGGATATAATAATACTATCAGATAAAGAAAATTATTTTATATCTTTATTAAATATGAAGAGGATGTGTATTATTATGTTCAACAAATTATTTGCTAAATCAACCAATACTACTAACACTGAGGTAAACATCAAAAAGGATTTTAAGAAACTAGCTAGTTTAATTATGCTTGCTAAAGGAACCCATAGGACAATCAATAATTTTGGAGCAGACTGCAAAATTGAAGGAGGGTACATAGAACTTATCGTTCGTGAAAAAATAAATGTTTATCCGAACGTTCAAACCCTCAATGTTTTCGCAAATAATTCAGAAGGCAGGGTTTCGTTGCAGGATCTAAAAATAGCATGTGGATACTCTTTATATGCAAATAATGATCTAGAGCAAATAAAAAATATTCGTGTTAGAAGAGGAGATTTTTGTTTTGCAGACTTTGGCGACAAGGGGATAGATAGTGAAGTCGGAGGCCCGAGAATGGTGCTTGTGATCCAGAATAATAAAGGAAATGCGTGTTCTAGCAATACTATTGTTATTGCCATGACTTCTAGATCAAAAGCTAAGATGCCTACTCACGTATTCGCAAGCAGCAAAGAGTGTAACATTCCACAGGATTCTATTATATGTTGCGAATTGCCAAACACAATATCAAAAAGGAGACTAATAGGGAAAAATGGAGTATTTCAAAAGGTGTCGGAATGCCCTGCAAACCTGATGTTGAAGGTGGAAATCGCTCTTTTAAAATCCGAGGGTGTTTTGGAATTGCATATAAATGAAGAGGAAGCAATTGAAGCTTTAAGAAACCTCAATAAAGTTAAACCAATCAGACAAAATATGTATCAAAATAATTATGCTAGTGCAAGTCAGCAGGTGGCTTTTGCATGATAAAGAAAGGAAGATTAAATAATTAAATGAGTTTAATAGAAATTATATCAAATCATTCTGCTAAATGGTTGGCAACAAAAGTACCAAATGATAAATATCCTACCGTAGAAGATCAAATTGAAGTTTATACCTATGGATTCATGGTCGTATGGGGTGCAATTTTTAAAATTCTATTAATGGTATCTTTAGCATCTATTTTTAGCATAAAAATTCCTGCTCTAATAATCACATTAACCTTCAGTAGTTTACGTATTATAGCAGGGGGATACCATTTCGGTGGATACAACAAGTGTATAACGTTTTCAACAATTCAGTTTATTGGATCAGCATTGATAGTAAAATACAGTATTCAACATTGGTCACAAACAAATGTCTATTCATTGCTTCTACTTTGTATTTTAACTGCACTATATGCAATTTATCGGTATATTCCTCGCGATACTCCCAATAAACCAATTACAGAGATATTAGAAATTCGCAAATTCAAAAGATGGTCATCATATTATCTATTTATATGGACAATTATAATGACCATCTCTCTACTTTTTAATCTAAAAATAATTGTATTATCAAGTTGTTTTGGATTATTATTAGAATTATTTAGTGTATGTAAAATAGGTCAAATCGTATACTCAAAGTTAGATTCCTAAATAATATTAAAAATAAAGAGGTGTAACTCCCATGCAAACACTATCCCTTTCCCATATCCTCCTAAACATAATCTTCACATCAATTCCAGAAGAAGGATTCGTCGCAATAATCACTTTAATATTCCTAAAACTAAATAATCTCTTAGACATCTACACATGGAATCGCAGTCTAAAATGGATTACTCTAGCCGTACTACCTGTATCTATCCTAATAAACATCTTCAAATACATAATTCTTGTTCCAAAGCAAAATATGATGATATCAACCATGATTCTAATGATACTACTCATGGAATTTATAGTCCTCAACAACAGCTATGACATTAATATCTCATTAATATTCAAAACAGCAATCTACACAATCGCAGGATTCGTTATTGTAGGAATAGTAGAACTATCATATTGTCCTCTTATATTATCAATACTAGATAGACCAATCTCATTCTTTAATGATAATGTTTTCTATAATTTTCTATTAGGGATACCTGCGAGAGTATTATATCTATGTGTCATTTCATTTGTCATAATTAGAAGGAATAGTACAGTTCATGTTGATTTATTTAGAGCAGTATTTAAAAACAAATTCTTTGTATGTAGTTTTATAGCGATTGTATTGGTTAGGATTTCTGCAATTGCATATGTTGTAAAATTAGTAAACAATAATCGTATTCTAATTAATCTACAAATTATGGATCAATTAATAATTATGGTTGTAACAATATCTATTCCAGTAATATTGGTTACTTGGTTATTAATGTTTGTAAATAATCTATTGTGTAAAGAGCAGATGAAATTTCAAAATTATGAGAATATGGTTAATTCAAGTGGAAAGGTAGTATAACTAAATATATAAAATAATATTTGACATAGCATACTCAAAATGCTATAATCATAAATAGAAACATAAATAATAAAAGTAATTAAGCATTCTTCTTGACGTATCGGCATATTATATATTATAATAGCATTGCGTATTATTAACCAATACATAGCAACATAACTTGTTGCTGATATGTCAAAAGGAGGAATAAATATTATGAAACAAGATCGTCAAATTCTTGAGGATATTCTTAATTTAGTCATTGAAGATTATGCTAATGACAATCAAATTCAAGAGCAGGTTGTAGGTAAATTATTAGAAAGAGGTATCCCAAGGGGTAGAACTACAGGTATATTCACTAAAGCAATTCCTTTAGTCTATGTTGAAGAAATTGAACTATGTTTATTTACAAAATACCTTTATGGTTATACTCACCGAACAGAAATAAATCCAGATGAGTTCTTTACAGAGATTGAATTGTCTTCTGCTGATTATTACAAAAAACTTGATAAAGAAAAGGTTAAATACATTTTACTTCATAATGTTGATCAAATAGATGATAGTCAGTGGTTATGTACAAAAGAAACTTATCAAAATATTAATCTTTATATGGGTAATGGATTATTGACATATAATCCAAACACTCAAAGACAACTCTTAAAAAGACGAAGTGGAAACAGAATTGTTGAATCTATTAATATTGACAGTAAGAAAGTATCAGAAATTACAGAGTCAATGATAGATGGTTCTTTTTGTACTAATGCTATTATGTGGAACATTCGCAAAATAAATGGGCAAGAAAAGTTTAAATATGATCTTAAAACTAGAACGTTATTAATTGAACCTGATAACATGTCTACTCTGGTTGACATAATTGACGGCGCGAATCGCACTTGTGGTATGTTAAAAACTGTTGAAACTAAAAATGATATAGATCGAGTAACATCAATTTATATTCACCACGTTACAGAAGAACGTGCCAATGAAATAATTCGACAAGAAAGCAAAAGTACACAAATTGAAACTGAATGGGTTGATTTTAAAAATACAGCCAATCCAAATATGGAAGTCGCAAAAGCTATTAATTCTAGACAGAGAGCAAATGAAATGTTTAATCGCATAGCCTTAAACGAAAAGGAATTGATCATTGAAAACAAATTAATGACATTTGATACTTTATCAAAATCTATTGAATTTCTTTATGACCTTAAAGAGGAGCCAGTTATCAGAACGTCACAAGTTGAAAATGATATTGTAGAGTTATTCAATAATATTATTGGTCTTAATTATTCAAAATTTAAAACAGAATTATCTAATACCAAAGAAACTTCTTATCTTGCACATAATAACATGTTTATGGGGTATATTATTTTAGGAGATTTATTAAAGCAAAAATATGGCGATGACTGGAAACCTGAATTAGTAAAAGTATTAAACTCTTTAGACTTTGATAAATCAAATAAAATTTGGAAGAAAATTGGAATCGAAAACCATGTAAATTTATCTACATTCAAAAAGATTTCTGATTATTTTAAAGATGTTGTTTATCAACATGAGAAGGAGGTATCATAATGTCATTAACTATTGAAAGAACTTTATTTAACGAAGATCAAAAAAATCGTTTTCTAGACGAAAAATATCCAAATGAAAGCACCAGAATGACAAATACCTCTATCTTAAAAAGCGTTAGTAGGTTTGAACACGAAAAAAACAAAGATTTGAGTAAATTTTCTTACGAAGAGGTAAAAGAATTACTAATTGGAATGAAAAAGAAAAGTATTAAATCATTAGGTGTGGCCTACACAATTATTATGCAATATTTAGACTGGTGTTTATTTAACAATTACAGTTCAATGAATGTTCTTAAATTAGTTGATAAAAAAGAAGATTTGCCAAAATATGTTCATCAAGTAGCTCAAAAACTTTCCTATATTACTAGAGGGCAAATGTATGATTATTGTGATATGCTTTATAATTATGTTGATAAAGCATTAATGGTATCATTATTTGAAAATATCAGAGGCAGAACAAAGAAAGGTTATACCTATGAAGAATTAAGAAATCTAAAAATGAGTGATCTAGACCCTGAATCAAATATAGTTATTGTAACTAGAGATCCAGATGATAAAATTAAAAATCCTCGACCAAGACCTATAACTGTAGATCCAAGGACTATGGAAATATTAAGAATGGCTTGTATCGAAGACACTTATCATAAATCAAATGGAGAAGATACCGGAAGATTTGCTATTATGCCTGTCAAAGATACCCCATATATTCTAAGAACACTTGATAGGAAAAGTAATGACAATGATGAAAAAATTACTGTTGGAAATATAAGTTCAAGATTTAAAAACTTTAGAAATTATCTAAATATTTCATTCTTAAATCCAACCTTAATTTTTCAGTCAGGATTGCTTGATAAATGTTTGAGAAAAGAAATAGACCTTGGTGAATTAAATTCAGAAGATTTTCGACAATTATTTAGAAGTTTAGAACTAGATGAGAGGGGTTGGCAAGGATTAAAAGAAATGTATGAGACATACAAACAAGCACAGTCGATAACCTCAAGATAATTTGAGGTTATCGACCCAATTCCTAATTTATTAAATGAAAGTTGTGATAAATATAAAAATAATTATATAAAAAATTTGGTTATATTGTCGAAAAACTGGTTATAAAAGATTTATTTTTGTTTTGATTTTCTAGATGTAAAATGATAGTATGTACATACACGGCAGGAACACTTGTTCCAAAATAATCGTGTAGAGAGGATCAAACGTTTGGTTTCACTAAAAAATTATAGAGGAGTAGATGGAATGACTGAATTAGAAGTATTTGTACTAAAAGATAGTAGAGGAAATTTTGTAGGAGTTAACTCAATCTCATATGACAAACAAATTAGAAAAAACATATATTCTTATTCAGAAACACTTTCGAATGGATATTATACATATACAGATGAATTAGATGCCAAAAAGGAATTAAATCTTATCCAAGAAAAGGGAATAAAAATAAAATTTGGGATTGTATTCCATATTGAAAGAATTAATATGTTGGAAGTTTCAAGAAGCGAGGTTAAGCTAGGTATTGTTAAAACTTACCCATTTAAACACATAGTAATCGATGAAAATGAAATAGACCATCCAGTAGTTGATTCTATGGGGATTAAAAGTATTTTTATGGATTACAGATTTATGGTAGAAGTGGGGATTTAATCCCCTTTCTCTTAATCAATTAAACCTAAAATAAAGTTTTACAGAAAAGAGAAGTTACAAAATGAGAAAATTTAGTATCTTACTTAGTGCATTTATTATCATAAGTAGTATGGGTTCAAACCATATCAATAATTATTTAGGAAGTGACGCTAATGTCTTAAAAGAACTAAGAAAGCAATACATAGTGGTTAAAACCAATGAAAAACCAGAACCAATGGAGTTTGTTATAACAGCCTATGACCTTTCATTTAATAGTTGTGGTAAATCAAGAAGTTCAAAAGGATATGGCATTACAGCTTCAGGATATGATTTGAGAGGTCGTACATTATCGTCTGCTAAGACAATTTCAACAGACCCTATGGTAATCCAGACAGGTAGTAAAGTAAGACTTACATTTAAAGATAGTAAATATTCAGGATATGATGGGATTTATGTAAGTCGCGACACCGGAAGTAAAATTCTTAAAAATAGAATTGATTTATTTGTAGGTGATAATATTTGGACAAGTAAGCAAATACGGCAATTTGGAGTTACGCAAGCTTATGTAGAAATAATTAAAGATTAATTAAATTTGTAACAATTTTAGAAGATTGAACATATTGTGAACAAATTAGTAAATACAAAAATAAAATTAGAAAGAGGGAATAGAAATGGCAAGTATAGCAAGTATTACAGAATTTCCTGTAAAGAATGATTACAACGCAATGATTGGTTTAGAATTTCGCGATCTTAAAGATAGGATTGCTAAAACAGAAATATTAAAAAGAGAAATGTTAAGAAAAAGAAAATTAGAGAAGAGGGATTTTAGAATTACTTATGAGGATAATGGTATGTTATATTGTGAGTTCTGGGATTCAAATATTTATTATTAATACATAAACAAAGACAAAATTAAATATTTTCAACCCACTGAATTTTCAATCTTCGTTCGTATAAGTCATTAAATAGACAAACTAAATAAAGAGAAAGAAGAGTGAAGAATAATATGATTATCACTAAAAGTATGGAAGTTACAAGAACAGAGCAAGTCATAGTAGGTAAATTATGTAACAAATGTGGAAATGTATTTAGTTCTCATGCTGAAAATATAAAAACATCAAATACTGATTTAGGCGAGTATGGAAACTGTAAATCAGAGATATGCGATAATTGTTGGATAGAGTTTATAAGAACATTTTCTATAGTACCAACAGGTTTTAAAAGCAACCCCCAATTTACATCATCTTTTGATTTAGACCATGATTTACACCAAAAACTATTTGTAGAGTGGCAAGAAACAAATGTATGGAATTGTGATGAAAATCCATGGAAAGATTTCTATAGTGAAGATAATTCAAATCAAGATGATGAATCATACGAAGAATATGAAGAATACAATGAAGAAATTTCTGATGCTCTAGAAGATAGAAAACCATTACATACCAACCCTTTTAAATTAGTAAAGTAAGATTAATTTTAGATTTGATGCTATAAATAAAATATGAAAGAAGGTAATAAAAATGCTAATCAATCAAATTAAATCAGACGCTCTTATAGCACGTAAGGCTCGACAAACTGACACAGCAACATTATTGACAACTCTGTATTCTGAAGCGTCTATGATAGGCAAAAACCTTGGAAACAGAGAATCTACAGACCAAGAAGTATTACAAGTCATTGAGAAATTTATTAAGAATGCAAATGAGATTCAAACAATTCTTTTGAAAAATAATAAGGATACAAGCAATGTTATTTCTGAGATTAAAGTTTTGAGTAAGTATTTACCTCAGAAAATGAGTTACGAAGAATTAGAAAATGTTGTCAGAGATATCATTGAAGCATTGAAAGATATAAATTCAGAAGTGCAAATGGGTAAAGTTATGTCTGTATTGAAGAACTCCTACGGTGGTACTTATGATGGTAAATTGGCTAGTGAAATTGTTAGAAAGGAGTTGGTGAATTAATTATGATATTAAGTAATGAGGAATTAATCAAATTAAAGGTTTTGATTCTTGGTCAATTAGATGAAGAAGATAATGATAATTGTATGAAATGTACTCCTGAAAATCCTTGCTGTAATTTAATTAGTGTATGTAATAAATATGGTTCATTTAATTTTGTAGATGGGGCAGAGGATATGGTTAGAGACTTGTTTGATACTATTGAGAGTTTGAAAGATGATTTATTTAATGCGAGAATAATTGATAATTGTATAAACTGTGAAAACAGTGATAGGAAATTAGAAAGATGCCGTTTAGAAGGGGATGAGGAATTGG
>Ga0209728_1001932_pt1 | contig 11344 bp, 19 predicted proteins | sample RifGroD1_FD_183997 | JGI IMG/M metagenome (GOLD analysis project Ga0209728, IMG submission 183997) | Groundwater microbial communities from Rifle, Colorado, USA - Groundwater D1 (SPAdes) (version 2) | ecosystem: Environmental > Aquatic > Deep subsurface > Groundwater | place: Rifle, Colorado... | reverse complement strand
ACAACCACATTATACAATCACATAAACTCACAATGCAGTCATATGAACTCATTATAATAAATCTAATCAAATAACCATCTTCTCTAATCATACTAACATATAATACAGTCACTTGACTACATTACACGTTCATTTTAATCATATCACATAATACAATCACTCTAACCACAACAAATGATCACAATGATCACATTAAAATAATTGCAATACCTTTACCCTTTGTATCCCTAGTCTCACAACTATTACAGCTAATCTGACCGTAAAATCTCTATATAATAATTTAATACGAATATTACGGAAAGATACCTTGTAATACAATCACAGTAACATAAATCAGACCTAAAGGGTATTCTTTCACAAGTAAAAAATAAAATTGTTCCACATGGAACAATAAAAAAACATTCAGCCATGTCTTCTTTACTAAAATAAATATTTATAAATTAACAAATAAAATAAAGGATAATTAAAACTTTTGGCGAATATACTACATAGTAGTATAAATACAAAATTGAATGGAGAGTGCTAACGATGCTAAAAAATGCTCATCAATTAGAAGACACTGATTACTCGGTTAATGCAATGTATGTTGAGCAACAAGATGGTAAAATGAAAATGGAAAGACTCTGGTACTTACCAATTTGTGAATATCTTGAAAAAACATCAAAAGGGGAAATAATTGTTTCTCCATTGGACAAATTAAATGAAATGGAAGATACAGTAAAATCATTAAAAGAACAAGGAAAACAAGTTATTGTTAAACTCACTTATCAAAATGAAAAAGGTAAATATGATTGTAAAAAGAGTTACGCTTCTTACAATAGTTGTATACGAAACTAAAGCAGGAAATAACCTGCTTTCTTTTTTGCCCATTTTTATACTCTCTTATCTTATCTTACCATTCCACTATACTAACAAACTAATACACATAAACACAATTCTACTCTGTTCTAATACATATCAACTAACTCATACCCTCGAGGGGTATAAACCCGTCCCAAAACTACCATACCCACGTAGGGTATAAAATTACACATATCGTAATAACCCTAAAATAAAATACTAAACACTTACGTATACCTCAAAACGTCAAACCTCTTAAAAGGCCCTTTCTGTGCTTATAATCACTATATTTTATTTATTGCTTCTATGTCTCTTATCCATCCATTTTACACATTGGCATAAGATTTGATTACAATAATTATAAACATAATTTTCTCTAATCTTATCTATCATACTAAAATCACTATGCCACTATCAGTATAAACAATAATAAAATCAATCAAATATATAAATAAAATAAAGGTATATACATATTCTCTATCGAATATAATACTTATAAGAACATATTAAAGGAGAGTGCTAACATGTACATAAAAGCAGAGATTGACCAACAAAGACCTTATATCTTAGACATCTATCTACACAAATCAGAATATGATTATGAGCGAATAGCACGTTTTAATTTTAGAAACAATGAGGGATCTTATAAAACTAAAGATATAAAATCTTTTAAAACCTTAGAAAACAAGTTTTGGAAAGAACATCCAGTCATGTTATGGATATCTGAAACTACATTAAATAAGGCAAAGCAAGCAGGAAAAGTAGCTCAGAAACAACAGAACATAATCTGGGAATATCAAGACATTGCAAGGAAGTTAAAATCAGAATATGATTACTCAGAAAGCAAACTTAAAGAACTCTTCAGCAGGGCAGCAGAAATAGAGAAATATCTCATAGCAAACAACTTAGAAAATAATATAATTATGATGTAGGAAGGGTAAAACCTTCCTTATTTTTTGTTTATCCTTAACATTATACCTCTAACAAATCTAAACGTCTTACAATGCCCTTCTAGGCCCTATAAACGCTACATAATAACCTTATTAACCTTCATTCTATTGTACTAATTTTATCCCTATATAATTAGGAAAGAATAATTCAAATAATCTCTATAATACCTCATAAACCCACTAGACATATACCTCTATAAATGTTAAAATAAATAAACAAATTAAACATAAGGAGTTGCTTACATATGCAAGTTAATGAACTAAAACAAATCAAAAATGATCTAGCATACTTAATAAGTAAAAAGGAAGGTAATCATTCTTTGGCAGTAAAAATATATGCCGATGAAATTGACGAATATAATGTAGAAATTGAATACTCCTTAGATGGAGAATATCAAAAACATTTTTTTACGGATGAATACGAAACGGAGAAAGAAGCAAACTTAAGATCAAAAATAGTATTAAAAATTGTTAAAAAATGGTTTAATATTGAAGTAGATAATAAAATAGAAATATATAGTTGTTAGGACTTAATTATTAAGTCCTTTTATTTTGTCTAAAAATAGTAAATAAGAAATAAAATATAATTGTTGACATTACCTAAAATAAGCGTATAATAATAATTGTAGAGGTTAACTAAATACATTGTCAGTAACGTTGACGTAATCAACCGTCTCGGATTATTTAGGTCAGACCGTGGTTCGCTCTCTCGCATTAGAGAGAAGGCGCGCGAAACCTAAATGCAATGTATTAACCTCTACAAATTAAAACAAAAATATCTCATAGGAGGTTTATTTATTATGAAAAAAACTAAATACAGTTATTTGCCTGTCGCCTATAGGTCTGACAAATGTTCGGGGGAACTTAGGCAACATTTTTATTATTATCGCTCCGTAAATTTTTATTTAGAATTAAAAATGGAAATTGCAGAAAGTTTATATAAGGACAATTTTTAGGGCTAGAAAACTAGTCCTATTTCTTCTTTATGTTAATTTTAAGGAGGTGAAAAACAATTGTACGAAATTAAAAAAGTAAGAAGGAAAATGTTAATTAATAATGAATTTAAAATGATTACATTGTATAAATGCTTATGTAAATTTGGTACACAAAACTCACAATATATGTTATTATTTGATAAACCAGAAAAGGGAATTAAAACTAAAGGAATAAAGGAAGGAGATAGATACACAGTATATTCATTATTTATTGAAATTGTAAGAGAAGATAATTTTGTAATTTTATACTTACAATAAAGGAGTAATAAAAATGCATACAATAACCTATTTATGTCTAGATTGTAATAGTAAATTTGGAACTAATAAATATGCTACATATTGTCCGCACTGTTGCAGTAAAAATGTAAAAAAGGAAATTGATTTAATTAAAAAGAATTCTAAAAAATTAAAAAGATTAAAGGAGAATTGAAAAATGACTAATATTATTTATAGAGATATTAAATGTCCTTATTGTGGATCAATACAAAGAGTGCCTTATTATGTTAATAGTGGATTAAATGAAAATATGTATCATGTTGATTTGGAATTTTCAACGAAAATAACTAAATGTTTTGACTGCAAAGAATCTTTTAAACCATTTGTAAAAATTGAATTTTGTGCAAAAAAATTAAAGTAAAGAAGAAATAAAATCCCTCAAGAGGCTCAAACGAGTCTCTTTTCTATTCCCCTTATAAATCCCCTACCAATAACCTTCCAAACCCTCTTACAATCAATCCTAGCGCATATCAGACTATATCTTGCTATAATCTCATTTCTCACACTCAAAAACAAATAATAAAATAATGTTTGACATGTCCAAATATAAATGCTATAATAAATAGTGGTACAAATATAAAAATAATTCTATAAGAAAGGAGTTGAGCGAACCATACTAATAATACAAGTAATACAAATACATAGCACTGGTAGCACGTAAGTATATCTATTCTATCTATTATCATTCAGCCATCGAACCCACTGTATTAATTATAAATAAATTAAGAAGGAGCAAAAACAAAATGAAAGAACCAAACATATCTAATTTAAGGGAATATATCCTAACATCTAACGAAATTAAAAATTATAAAGCCCTTGTTGCTATACTAGAGGAACCAACTAAAACAGGAAAAGCTAAAATATTACAAATGGAAGAATTTGCAAGATATTTTACACATAAAAAAGACAAACAAAAATTTATTATTACTGAGATTTTCGCAGAACCACTAGAGAAAATTGATCACAGAAGAGAAGGCAATTATTCCAAATATGTTGAACATGTAAAATATCTTTTACTTAAAAAATTATCAACTTGCGAAGGATATAAGTGTACATTCACAAAAAATAACTTATTTAATTTTTTGGGCATGGTCAATCCATTATATTTAAAGAAAGTAAATGCTAAACAAGAGTTAGTTAATAAAAATACTAGAATTAGTACATTTGATTTTAATAATTTCTATTTAAGGGCAAATGATAGAATGACGAAAATATTATTTAGTTCTTTAAATAGTTTGAAGAATCAATTTCTTATAAGTCATAAGGAATTAGACATAATTGTTAGAAAAGATAAAAATGGAGTAGAAGAACATAAGGAGGCCACGGAAGAAGAAATAAAAATACTAATGAATATTAAGTATAATGTTTTGTTAGATATGGAATTAAATTCAATCACTCAAGTTATATTTAAATTTAGAACTGAAGAATTCTATAGAAAGGTTAATGAAATATTACAAAAGGAATATAATATATACTATTCTTACAAGCAAATTGAATTGTTATTTACTAAAAAGAATATTTTGCACGAATTATCTTTATTGGAATCTAAAATGCATAGACAAGAATTAAATGATAAAACAATTGATGTTATTAATTTACACGCTCGACAAACTTATGATAAAAATATAGAAAAGTATGATAGAGAATTAGATGATTTTTTATATAATGATGCTCCATCAATAGGGGAATATAATGAAACAGCATTTTCCGGATTTAGACTAAAATCAGAATATGTTGATATTCAATTTGAATTAGCAGAATATCTATTAAGATTATAAATAATTAAATTATGTCACTTTAGATTTGTAATATAGAATAGTGTTATTAGAATTCTAAAGTGACAAATCTTTTTCTCTTAATACAAGTAAAAAAGGGGAACGTGTTCATAATTTCCGGCAAGTGTGCGGAAATTCTGGATATATTCTCTTAATAATTTCTTCTTTTCTTATACCTTATTTTTTACTATCATTTTTTTTATTGCTAATATATATATACGGATGACGGCTTGTCCGGCATACGTCCCCGCTGGTAAGCGTCCAATATTCCCTTTATTTCTCAAATCTATAAATACTAATATAAATTATCTAATTGACATTGCTCCTGTAATTTACTATAATATTACTATCAATCAATTCAAATCAATAAAAGGAGGTTAACCCAATGAACAAGCAATTAATCCTAGATTCTGTAAAATTTATTTTAACTCATTTTCAATTCAAAGGTACTGTTAAAATCACTAATAATTTAAAAATTCTAGTCAACGGAAAACAAGTTGCCTACATTGAAAAAGAAATGATTTATTTGGATAAAATTGGACATTCCTATAATATGTTTACTAAAGAAATCGGAAATTATTTTTTGCTAGTGTTTAACGATCAAGGGCCAATATATGCAGAATGTACTCAAATGTAATTATCCAAATCCAAAAATACATAAAAGAAAGAAGGCCACAAAAATGAAAAAACTAATATCTATCTTAACCCTTTCCATAACCCTCCTAACATCCTCTATCCTAACAACTTCCGCTAATCCCTCAATCCTTCCTGGCTCAGATACATCATACACAATGATAGCACTCGCCACACAAAGTACCTACAATCCCTCAAAATCTTACTATCATACAACTATCCAAAATGAAAATGGCGATGCCTTTATAATCCTCACAACAGACAATGTTACAGGAAAATGGTTCGAGTGTTCAGTCGATAGCAATGATACACCAAACATAATCCAAGATGATAAAATAATTGACCTCGGATTATTAGAGAATACAGAAAATAATTTATAATATCTCATTGTAAATGTTAAAATAAAATTTGCAAAAACATCTAACCTGTGCTATTCTATTGGCATAGGTTTTTTATTTTTATTGTTATAATCAATCCAAATCAAAAGTAAAAAGAAAGAAGGTAAAATACATATGATCAAAATGACAGAACTGAAAAAGATGATTAAGGCCAACAACTATAGACCATGCTTTTATTCCGAAGGACTAAACAATGTAATTTTTAATTATGGTCAACAGGTCATTATTGAACTTAATCAGTGCGACAAAGAAAAACTATTCCACTATTTAAAAGATATTAAGTATACTGATTTCGATTATAAATTTAATGATTTCCATTTAGATTCTGAACTTAAAAATAAGTTGAAAAAAATTAAAGGAAGTAAATGGGATCACAAATACTTATTAATCGATACCGGAATACAATTTAATAAAAAAGGATTATGGGCAGATAGTCCAAAAGTAATATATAAAGTATTCAAAACTGAAAAAGGGCTTATGAAGATTAAAGATGAATACATTTGTATGCTAAATCAGGATATAAAAAAGGGTTGTGTATTAAAAACGAATGAAGCTCACTCAATGATATTTATTTACAATAATACTAATGATTGTATCGGCGTTTGTATGGCTGAAAAATTTGAACTTGACGAACTAACAGAATATACACAATGGGGATCTTAAGGAGCTTTACAGCTTCTTTTTCTTTGCTTAATACATAATTCCCTCTATCCTATGTCTGACCGCTTACATCCTCATTTCTTGGCATTAAAGTCTAAAATAAAATACTTTGACATTGTTCTATCTATCCATTATAATCTTATTAATTACATATCAAATAAAATTTATTGGAGGGAATTGCAAATGATCAAAATTACTTCTCATGGCATTATTGGAACAAAAATACAAATATTTGAAGCGTGGACACCAACGACTTTAAAAGGAGAATATATTTCATTGTCTAGAATTGATGGTGAATTATATGGTAGAATAGGAACAAGTCGTACCGGATATTATAAAGATCAATATCAAAAGGCATACGATGCAATACTTTCAGAACATCCTGAATTATTAAGTATTAATTTTACATGTTCGGATGGTAGAATTGAAATTATTAGAGAATCATTAAATTGATTCTCTTTTTTCTTTTTATTTATGCTCCTATCTTATCAATCCCGATATAATCCTTCCGGCCCTTCCAGAATGACCTGTGAGCGTTTATAAATCATTCATCACCTAAATACCAGAAAACTCTTGTTTTATCTTATTGTAAAAGTGTAAAATAATTTTCTAAAACCTATATATACAAATATATAAAAATTATGTTATAATGAGAAGAACACTATTTTTACTTTATCTAATGTCCACTATACAAATACATTTGTGTCTATATCAAGGACACTCCCAGGGCGAACATATTTATAAATTCAATCAAAAATATCGTTTCTGGAGACTTTTAAATACTAAAATAATAATAGACATTATACTCTATTAGTGCTATAATTCATTATAATCAAATATTAAGGAGTTGATACCATGACATATACAAACAAAACTTCTCTTCCTGCAATGCTCATAATCCTAAACACTATCACGAATAAAACCTTCGATACTACAGTACAGCCAAACGGAATTATAGATCTTGCCGAATTTCTAACTATCGTAGAAATAATTGAATTATAGGAGGTTGAAGCATGAAAAATCAATATTTATATTATTATCCTTGTCATAGGGGCAAAGAATGTAAGTTGTGGCGCAAACTCGAATATTATTTATTAAGACTAGAATACTAGTCTTTTTTCTTCTATTCAATTATATTAATATTAAGGAGGAGGCAAACTAATAAATGGCTATAAATATTAGGGGATATGCCAACGAAGAACTTAATGAACTAATTAAAACCCAAGAAGAACTTGAAAAATGCATAAAAGAATATGATTATCAGATAAAAACAAATACAACTAAATGGAACATTGAAGATGCTAAAACTCATAGATTACATTTAAGGAAAGCTTTTAAGAATGATATTTTAAGTTGGTTTAGGATTTGGATATACCCAAACGTCAGGGACATTTATTGGCATAAAAGAAACAGGATTACGTTTTTTCTTTACAGTAAAAAATGAAGAACTTGATTTAAATTGTTGCTTTTATACTTCTGTTAATTATTTTGTTAAAAATTTTCTAATTAGAGACTGATAAAGTCGTAAAGGATTTGAAAAACAGTCTTTTTCTTAATAATTTAGAAAGGAGGTGAATTAAACAAATGAAAATTAAATGTATTGACGGAATCACAAGAGACTTTCAAATTCCCCAACAAGAGTATAGTTATTCCAATAGCCTATCTGACGCATATTGTAAAAATTGCCTTAAAAATTTCGGTATACACGATACAAAGTTTTTAAAACCAGAATTTAAAAAACACATATGCACTGTAAAATACAATAATGTGAGAGATCAAATAATTATAGGAGAGACTGAATAAGTCTCTTTTTCTTTTCCGGTACTAATTAACCATGTTTAATCCTGTAATTCCTTCTATGCCTTCATTTCATCCAGTGCAGCACAAGCCATAAAATAATTTTCCAAACCCTATTTACAAATATATAATTTTAATGATAAAATGGAACGAACGCAATTTTTAAAATTATTATAGAATATAGAAATAATTATATTGTACTTTGCAAAATTATATGGTATTATTAATCATGATAAATTTTAAGGAGGTTCTTACATATGTTAGATTTTAGAAGAACTCAAATGAAAATGGGTAATGGTTATCACACGGTTGGCAAAAGTAAATTAGGATATGTAGCTTTTACAGGCGGAGGAGAAGATAGATTCCAAATTTGGATCAAACCGATGTCTAATGATAAGAAAGCACTTTTTCAACTTGAAACGCATAAACAATTATCTGATTATAAAATTGAAAATGGAAGAAGTGTTCAGCCAGTTTACGAGACTAAAGAATATGGAATATACAAAACAAGCAAAGAAGCAATTGCAGAAGCTAACAGGTTATTTAAAATAGAAGGTTGAAAATACCTTCTATTTTGGACGAAGATGCAATATACGTCGAACTAGAAGACCACTGGCAATGCGAGGCTTGTGGGAATAAAATCCAAAAAGGTATAGAATGGGATAATGCAAAAATATGTCCACAATGTCATAATAAAATTTGGTTTGATGATATAGAACAGGCAAATAATTACAGTAATTTGTTTTAGGACTTAAAATAAGTCCTTTTTTCTTTATTTCTAATGTCCTTCCTACAAATACATATGTGTTTTTGTGCGTGCAGCAAGCAACATTTTACTTATTTTTATATGTTGTAGCAGAACATATTTTAGGCCAGTTATTAATATTCCAAAGCAATCCAAATGCCCATTTGATAGGGACTGAAACAATAGTAAAACAGAAAATAATTATTGACGTTTATATATTATCTGTGGTATTATTAATCATAAATTATTTTAAGGAGTTGAATTACATATGATTAAAGCAACTAAGGCAACTATGAAAAGATTAACTACTGAAGACTTTACTCCTTATGTTAGATTATCAACATTAATTGAAGCAATAATAAAGCAAGCCGAACAAGTCGAAAATGGTTGGGCATGTGATAGAGCAATGTATACTGATGATGGATTATTTTATCAATGCTATGAAGACGAAAAACCGCTGTTTAGAGGTTTTGAAACTAGATACCCTAGATTAATTGAAACAACATTAACCCACGGATTAAATCAAATTAAGATACCTGATATAAACAAATTTGTTAAAACTATGTTACAAAGAAAATTTGAAGACTAAAACAGTCTTCTTTTTCTTTTAACCTAAAACCCTTCCAAACCTATACTTCCTAGGATATGCCGGAGCCACTATATTTATAAAAATAAATATTTATAAACTCTTCTATTTTACTTAATTCTGTGATACTATTAATCATGATTAAATCTAGGGATTGAAAGGGGAATACATATCATGAGCAATAAGCAAACCACTGTTCGCGAACTATTCAAAACTATTAATGAGGATTTAGCAGCTAATTTTGCAAAACCTGTAATTGATTTAGGATACAGTAATTATGATGGTAAAAATGGTCGGAGCGTAGTAAGTTTATATTCACTCTGTAATACCTTGCAGGATCTTACTGGCCTAGATTTCTATGAAAAGAAAACCACTGTTACTGCATGTAATGATACTCTTATTATCAAAACTAAGCGCAAAAAATCCGGCATCACTGGCAAATATGATTATGCAGACAAAATGACTGCAATCGAAATTTTTGTGGAAGATGAATCTATACTAGATAAAACCATCCAAACTATTGAGCAGGAATATAAGGTATCTAGGAAAGAAGAAAATCAAGCATATGAAGATGGGCAGCAAGAAAAGACAGATACTATTGTTAAAACTTTAAAAAATCATGGTATGTCACTGAATGAGTTTAAATCCTTGATGTATGCTTACAACAAGTTAAACTGGCAGAAGCAAGACGAACTCAAAGAATTAATGGAGGGTTAAATAATGGAAAATGATTTAAGAGTCATAATATCAGATTTTATTTTCTCTCAAATGAAAACTGGAACATAAGACGAACGAGAGCAAAGAGCAGAAGCAATTTATAATAAACTGTCAAAGGATATTGATAATCTTGATATGGCATTAACTTCATTAATTGAGGCCATAAACTAAGAACTAAGCAATTAGTTCTTTTTTCTTTTATCTAAAATCCTCCTACACGCTCACAGATTGCCTGTAAGCTCTCAGAACTCTATACCTTAGACAATTGTGCCGATAGCAAAACATAACCCTTTAAACCTCTATAGATGTAAAAATAATTATTTTAGACATGACTATTTTTATTGATTCTGTGCTATAATATAAGAAATGGTACATATTTAAAGGAGTCTTTTAAGATGCTTACTAAAAAAGATATCAAAAAATTTACTCATGCAACAGTGGTCATATCTGGAAAGGGAATAGAAGCAAAAACATTTGATAGCCTAAAAGCAGTAGAAAGAATAAGCACGGAATTACAAATTAATACGCCTAAAGGATATATGACAATTTACCTAGAATACCCAACTAAAAAAGATCAAAATAATTTTGAGATTGAAAATGATCAAATAGTTTGTAAAAAAGGAAATATGGAGATAATTTTTAAGAGCTAATTTCTTAGCTCTTTTTATTTTTTCTCCTACCCTTTAAAAATCCATTTTTATCCTAAAGACTAGAAATAAAATTCTATGTCTTTTTCTATGCTCATTCAGCCGGATCAACTCATTTCCCCAATTCAAACCTTCCTACATCCAAAACACACCAACAAAAACGACCCTTCTTGCCTTCAGATTGCATTGCCCTTTATAAATCTTACCTAGAATAGATTTAAACGTCTCAGAATCAAAATACAGTTAATTGTGGTTATAAATCACATTATAGACATTGAATTGTGTATAAAATAACTACAATAAAATAGGACTAAATTATAAATAC